>Ga0228535_1000650_pt1 | contig 85389 bp, 71 predicted proteins | sample SJ1metagenome_FD_168457 | JGI IMG/M metagenome (GOLD analysis project Ga0228535, IMG submission 168457) | Enriched culture of PCE-dechlorinating microbial communities from Ithaca, New York, USA - SJ1 | ecosystem: Engineered > Modeled > Simulated communities (microbial... > Unclassified | place...
CGAAACGGATGCTGGAGACCATTACCCGCATCACCGAAGGGGCAGGGGTTCCGGAAGACATTCCCAACCTGGAAAGGCTGTGCCGGGTCATCAAGAGCGCGGCCCTGTGCGCCCTCGGCCAGACCGCGCCGAACCCGGTTCTGACCACCCTCAAATACTTCCGCGAGGAATACGAAGCGCACATCAACGACAAGAAGTGCCCGGCGGGCGTATGCGCGGCGCTCTTGACCTTCTCGATCCTGAAGGACAAGTGCGTGGGATGCGGTGTCTGTATCAAGGCATGCCCGGTACAGGCCATCAGCGGGGAGAAGAAGGCGGCCCACGTCATCGACCCGACCAAGTGCATCAAGTGCGGCGCCTGCGTGCCCAAGTGCAAGTTCGAAGCGATTGTGAAAGCGTAACCCCCCTCAATCCCCCCTTGTCAGGGGGGAAGTCATTAAGTCTCCTCCCCTGATAAGGGGAGGTCGGGAGGGGTTTTACGTCATACAGAAATACGAATCTCTCAAGGTTGAAAGAAAACTTAAAGGAGGTATCATCAATGTCTACAGTCACTCTGACCATAGACGGCCAACAGGTGAGTGTTCCAGCGGGAACAACGGTCCTGGAAGCCGCGTGGAAAGCGGGATCATTCGTCCCGACATTCTGTCATGACCCTGAGCTCAGCAAGCCGGGCGCCTGCCGCATCTGCGTGGTGGAAATCAAGGGCGCCCGCAATATGCCCGCGTCATGCGTTACCGCTGCCGCCGAAGGCATGGTTGTTGAAACTGCGTCCCCTGCCGTTGTGGAAGCCAGGAAGACCATCCTCGAGCTCATGCTCGACAATCACCCGGAAGACTGCCTTACCTGCCACCAGGCAGGCGAATGCAAGCTGCAGGATTACGCCTATTTCTACAACGTGAAGCCGGGCGCTTTCGGTGGCGCGAAGAAGGATTACGACATCGAGGACGACAATCTCTTTATCGTCAGGAACATGAACAAGTGCATCCTGTGCGGCAAGTGTCTCCGCGCCTGCGAAGAGAAGCAGGGCCGCGCGGTCATCGACTTTGCATACCGCGGTTTCAGGACCAAGGTCGCGACCGCCATGGATAAGCCGTTGGCCGATTCCGTCTGTGTCTCCTGCGGCAGCTGCGTTGCCGTGTGCCCCACCGGCGCACTGACCGAAAAGGCAATGACCGGCAAGGCGAGAAAGTGGGAAGTGGAAAAAGTCCGAACTACCTGCCCGTTCTGCGGCGTGGGATGCAATTTTGACCTGAACGTCAAAGGCGGCAAGGTAATCGGCGTTACTTCCAACGCGGCCGCCCCGGCGAATTCCGTCGACATGTGCGTCAAGGGCCGCTTCGGTACCGACTATGTACACAGCCCCAACAGGCTCACAAAGCCCCTGATCAAGAAAAACGGCGAATTCGTCGAGTCTTCATGGGACGAGGCCCTGGACCTGGTTGCCAGCAAGCTCGGTGCAATCAAATCCAAGTACGGCAGCGATGCAATAGCGGCTCTTTCTTCCGCCCGCTGCACAAACGAAGAAAACTACGTCATGCAGAAATTCATGCGCGCGGGGATCGGCACCAACAATGTCGACCACTGCGCCCGAACTTGACACGCTCCTACTGTAGCCGGTCTGGCTACTTCTTTCGGCAGCGGCGCAATGACTAACTCCTTCGCTGATTACCTCAATACCGATCTGTTCTTTGTTATTGGTTCCAACCCCACTGAAGCCCATCCCATGGCAGGCGCCAAAATAATGTCTTCCGTCATGAGCGGCAAGAGCAAATTGATTGTGGCTGATCCACGTCGTATCGAGCTTGCGGAAATAGCTGATATCTGGTTGCAACACCGTCCAGGCACCGATATCCCTCTTCTCAACGGCCTGATGCACATCATCATCAAGGAAGGTCTGCACGACAAGGCGTTCATCGAAGAGCGGACCGAGGGCTTTGAAGCGTTGAAGGCCACCGTTGAAACGTATACGCCGGCTCGTGTTTCCGAAATGACGGGCGTGCCCGAAAAACTGCTCTATGACGCAGCCCGGCTCTATGCGACTACAGCCAAGGCAATGCTTTGCTATACCCTGGGTATCACTGAGCATATCTGCGGCGTGGACAACGTCATGAGTACCGCGAACATCGCCATGCTCACCGGTCACCTGGGCAAGGAAGGCTGCGGCGTAAACCCGCAGCGCGGCCAGAATAACGTTCAGGGCGCGTGTGACATGGGGGCGCTGCCCGGCGATTATCCCGGTTACCAGAAGGTCGTCAATCCCGAGGCCCAGGCAAAGTTTGAAAAGGCCTGGGGTGTCAAACTGTCCGCCAAGCCCGGTCTGACCATCCCGGATATGATGGACGCGGCCGTGGAAGGTAAACTTAAGGCCATGTACGTTCTGGGTGAAGACCCGGTCATGACCGACCCGGACGCCAACCACATCAAGAAGGCCTTCAACGCTATGGAATTCGTGGTGGTGCAGGAGCTTTTCATGTCCGAGACCGCAAAGCTGGCCGATGTCATTCTACCGGGCGCCAGCTTCGCTGAGAAAGACGGCACCTTCTCCAGCTCCGAGCGTCGCGTACAGCGCGTGCGCAAGGCCATCGAACCCATCGGGGACTGTAAGGCCGATTGGGAGATTCTCTGCGAGGTAGCGAACCGCATGGGCTGCAAGATGGACTACACCCATCCGGAGCAGATATTCAACGAGATGGCAGCCCTTACCCCGGCCTACGGCGGCATCAACTACGAGAGAATCGAGCACACCGGTCTGCAGTGGCCGTGCCCGACCCTCGACCATCCGGGTACGCCGATCCTCCATACCAAGAGCTTCGCTCGTGGAAAGGGTCTGTTCAAGAGCATCGAGCATACTCCGCCCGCGGAAATGCCGGACGAGGAATATCCGTACCTCCTCTCCACCGGTCGTATCCTGTACCACTACAACGTGACAACCCGCTACTCATCCGCCCTGGATGCGCACCGGCCGGAAGAGATGGCCATGATTCATCCCGCGGACGCCGCTACCCTCGGCGTGTGCACGGGCGACAAGGTACGGGTTACCTCACGTCGCGGCAGCGTCGTGACCAAGGTGAATGTTACCGACAAGGTCCTGACGGGCATGATCTGGATGAGCTTTCACTATCGTGAAACTCCCACCAATGAACTTACCGTCAACGCCTTCGACCCGGTCAGCAAGACCGGCGAGTACAAGGTCGCCGCAGTACAGATTGAAAAGGTAGCATAGTACCATCGCAGGAAAGAAGCCGGGCGCGTCATGCGCCCGGCTTTTTCATATGGATCAAGGAACGATTCAGTCCCGCCATCTTCCATCCCTCGGCGCGAATAGCGTTTTCTGTGAGAATATTCGGTTGAACTTGCCGGTTGAAAAGGCTACCCTCTGTCGCGGTCACTTTCCCTGACCGTATACGGTCTCAATGGCAGGCTTATGAATGTATTCACCGATAGTCGGAAGCCGATGCCTCAAGGAGTTGAGTAGAATGAAGAAATCCATTCCCCTGGAAGACGCACGTGAAATTTTTCAAAAATTCTCCGTCCCGGTAGGCAGTGAGGATATCCCGATTGCGGATTCCCTGGAAAGGGTTCTCGCGGAGGACATCGTCGCGGATTTTCCTGTTCCCCCTTTCAGAAAGTCTCCTCTGGACGGCTATGCGCTGCGGGCCGCGGACACCTCCGAAGCCTGCGCGGATTCGCCGGTTTCCCTGCGCGTGATTCAGACCGTCTACGCCGGCGATGTGCCCACGAAGCCCATCCTTTCAGGTGAAACAATCGCGGTTACCACCGGTGCGCCTCTTCCGGAGGGGTGTGACGCGGTAATCAAATATGAGGATATCTGTCGTGAGCGAGACGATATTATGGTAACCTCATCCCTTCGCGCGGGAGAGAATATCATCCTGCGGGGTGAGGATGTGAAAGAGGGCGAGACGATCCTCGAGAAAGGGATGACAATTACTCCCTCCGCGATAGGCCTCCTGGCTTCCCTGGGAAGGCGGACGGCTCTTGTATTCAAGAAACCGATGGTTGCGATATTCTCCATCGGTGACGAATTGATGGAGGTCGGCCGGCCCTTGGGTCCCGGAAAAATATACAACAGCAATCTCTTTACTCTCTGCGCCCAGGTTACGGAGGCCGGCGGAATTGCCGTGCCCCGTCGAACGATCCATGATGAAAAAGAAGCCATTGCGGCTGCGCTTACAGAGGCGATAACGGAAAGCGACATGATAATCACCAGCGGAGGGGCTTCCGTCGGCGATAAGGATTTGATCAAAGAGGCTATCGCCATCAGCGGCGGCAACAGCCTTTTCTGGAAGGTGGGCATGAAGCCCGGAACCGCCATCGCGTGCGGCGAAAAAAACGGCAAACTGATTATCGGTCTTTCTGGAAATCCGTCCGCGGCCATGATATCGTTTCTGATGCTGGTGCGGCCGATCCTGCGTGGCATGAGCGGGAATCCGACGGAGAACCTGCCTGAAGTAAGCGCCGTTATGGCCACGCCCTTCAAGAAGCAGAGCAAGCAACGTCGCTTCCTGATGGTTTCCGTTTCATTGCGGAACGGAGCATATCACGCGGTTCCGTCGGGAATACAGAGCCCCGGCGCCGTGAAATCGATGTTGATGTGCAATGCCCTTGTGGATATCCCTCCCGGACACGGTCCCTTGCAGGAGGGGGAAATCGTAAAGGCGTTATTGCTTCCCCCTCAGTACTGTGTCTCCGGGTATTGGAATTGATACTGTCTTGGAAGGCAGTATTCACAGTAGAGCACGGAACAGTGCCGCAAATTCAATAAGGAACGGGAGAGATTCATGGAGAGACCGCCGATAGTGTGCGTTGTTGGAAAGTCCGATGCGGGCAAGACCACGTTTCTGGAGAAGCTGATCAGAGAGTTGAAGAACAGGAAGGTTCGCGTCGGGACCATCAAGCATGACGCTCACGGCTTCGACATCGACAAGCCAGGGAAGGACACCTGGCGCCACGCCCGGGCCGGAGCGGATGCCGTAATCATATCTTCTCCCGCCAAGTTTGCCCTGATAAAGAATGTCGAGGAAGAGATGAACCTCGACAACCTGGCTGAGTTGCATCATGACATGGATATTATTATCACCGAAGGGTTTAAGAGGTCGAACAAGCCCAAGATCGAGATAAACCGCACGGCACACAGCAAAGAACTGTTATGCGAGTCCGATGAGCTGGTGGCTCTCGTGAGCGATGCGGAATGGGATATCGGCGTACCGGTATTCGGCCTGGACGACGCGTGCGGCGTGGCCGACCTGCTTCAGAATAAATACGGACTGCCGAAGAGGTAGCCTGACTACCGGGGCGATCCAGGGGATCGCCCCGCGATTCACCGCGGCGTTCCGCGTGTCTTCCCGAACAGTCTCAGATGAAGATGCGCAGTAACGACGTCACCCGAAATGTCCGCAAGGCACGGTTCCCGCCTTTGGTGGAGAAATCCTACTTTACCAGCAATACAGAGCATTTTGCCCCGAGAAGGACATGCCGGGCAACGCTCCCCATCAGATACTTCGCCATTCCCGTTGTGCCCAGAGATGAAATTACTATCAAGTCGATGCCTCTCTCCGCTTCTTCCTGCAGGATCATGTCATAAGGCGTGCCTGATTTAACGTCTGTCGTCACGGTTATTTCTTTTGATTCCGGGAATTTCTCGACCTGTTTCAGGATCCCCGCTTTGGCCGATTCAAGCATTTCCTTCTGCAGCTGCATGAGGAGTCCTTCGTCGATCGAGCAATCGATGGTGCATTGTTGAACCGGGTCCTGGATCACGTGGAGGAGAAAAAGCTCGGCGCCGAACTGCCGGGCGATTTCCACCGCCTGCTTGACGGCCTTGTCTGAATGGACGGACATATCTGTCGGTGCTAGAATCTTCGTGGGCTTGAACATGTCTTCCTCCTTTCTTCCTGCTCAAACGTCGGGTTTCCGGATCAATGATACCATCGTTCTCCTGAATCCAAGTATGGGGCAAAAAATGATATTTTCAAGAATGTCGAAATAATCGATGGAAAATATGGCGATATCGGGTTTGTGCTGTATCCTTGCGTTATGCGATGCTCCCGCGCGTGGGCGCATCGTACTCTAACCTTGCAAGGGGGTAACGTCATGGAAAACATCGGACAGTATCAGCAGCTTGTCGTAACGTATGCCACGCAGATCGGTATCAAGATTGCCGCGGCAATCGTATTCTGGATTGTCGGTCGATGGCTGATCGGCCTGGTGGGACGCCTCCTTCAACAGACCTTCGAGAGGCAGCAGATTGATCCCAGCCTGATCCGCTACATCGGCAACTTTGTCGCCGTTACGCTGAATATCGTGCTGGTCGTCGCCATCCTCGGCTATTTCGGCGTGCAGACGACAACCTTTGCCGCGTTGGTAGCCGGTGTCGGCATTGCGGTTGGCGCTGCGTGGAGCGGTCTTCTGGCTAATCTTGCCGCCGGCATTTTCCTTATCGTGTTGCGACCCTTCAAGGTAGGTGATTTCGTGACGGTCGGAGGGATAACGGGAACGGTCAAGGAGATTGGCTTGTTCGTTACGGCTCTCAATACTCCGGACAACATCAATACGATGATTGGAAACGCAAAGATTTTCAGTGATACTATCCAGAACTTCACCTCCAATCCTTTCCGGAGGGTGGAACTGAAGTGCCAGTTGGCCGGAAGCGCGGATCACGTCGCCGCCATGCAACTCCTGCGCGAAAAGCTCGCCGCGGTTCCGAATGTGCTCGCCGAGCCCGCCGTAGAGGTGGAAATCCTTGAATTCAACCTGGTCGGACCGGTGCTTGCGGTCCGTCCTTTCTGCCATAACGATCACTACTGGCAGGTCTATTTCGACGGCAATCGCACCATCAGGGAGGCGCTTTCCGCGGCGGGCTTCCCGGCGCCGATGCCGGCTCAGACACTCCTCGTGCACAATCAGTGATCCCGGCGCGGCAGGTTAAGTCGTCCGGAGAGAACGAAGGATGACTTCACCTGCCGAATCCGGGGTAACAGCCAACTTATGGTTTCCTGTACGAAAAACGGCCCTCAAGGGCCGTTTTTTTGTATCGGGGAGATGAGCGGTCACTGGGGCGCGAGTCGGGCTATGATCTCCCTGATGAAGTTCTTTCGCGCTTTCAATTGCGCTTTCAGTTCGCGGTTTTCCGTGGCGACTGTTTCGGCCACCAGATCGGAGAGGGTGGATTCCAAGACATCAACGAGCATACGCGTTTCCTGTTCCGTCAGATCCAAGTGCGCCATGATTTTCCCTCCTGTCGTTGGTGGAGTTTTCCTGCTTCGTATACTGGAAGTATACCAGAGTGCGGAGCGGTCAAAAGGGGCAGATGTCCTGTGCGGGGAGTGCCGAGGCGTTACCGGATAGGCAACGACGTCTTCCCGTGATGCTTCGATGCGGCACCGTATCGCGTCCCGTTCCGGTTCTCGTGGGAGAGGTTCAGTGCACTTCGACCGGACCGTGGCTCTTCAGTTTTTTCAGGAGGAGAAGAAAGGGGATTACCGCGAGGAAGGCTATGCCGATGACCCAGAAGATATAGTTGTAGGCGAGCATGGCCGCCTGCTTCTGCACGGTTCCGTACAGAATGCCGAGGGCGGTTTTCTGGGAGGTGACCGCATCGACCCCCTTCGCAATGGCTCCCTGCTGCAATTCATTCCACAGGGATTGGGCATGAAGACTGTACTGGTTCACATGGGGCGCGAGGCTGGTCTGGTAGAACTGGGTCATTCGGGAAAGGAGGGTGGTCGAGGTGGCGATGCCGACGCTCCCTCCGATATTGCGCAGCAGGTTGTTCATTCCGGTTGCGTTGCCCATTTCTTCCCTGGGTATGGTGGAAAGGGTAATGGTGATGAGGGGCACGAAGATCATGCCCATGGAGGTGCCGAGCACGATACGGGGCCACACGAAGTGCCAGTAGGAGGTCTCGAGGTTGAATCCCTGCATGATGAACATGGACCAGGCCCCGATGATGAGGCCGCCGAGAACTATCCACCGTCCGTCGTACTTCTGCATCAGAGCGCCGACTATGGGCATGGTGAGCAGGGTGGCGACCCCGCCCGGCGCCATGACCATCCCCGACATGGTGGCGTTGTACCCCATCAGCGTCTGGAGAAACAGCGGTATCATGACGATGGAGCCGTAGAGGCAGAAACCGACGATGAACATGATGAAGTTGCCGGACGAAAAGGAGATGTCTTTGAAGAGACGGAGATTGACGACGGGGTGTTCGTGTTTCAGTTCCACGTATGCGAAAAGGAGCAGCGAAACGACCGAGATGATGGAAAAGGCGATGATGAACGACGAATTGAACCAGTCGTCCTGCTGCCCCTTGTCCAGCACCACCTGCAACGAACCGATGCCCAGGGTCAGGAGCGCCAGCCCCCAGTAATCGATAGTTGCCTTGGTCCGCTTCAGGTAGGCCGGATCGAAGACGAAATAGTTCACCATGATGACGGCGATGACGCCGACGGGTATGTTGATATAGAAGATCCAGGGCCAGCTCATGTTGTCCGTGATCCAGCCTCCGAGGGAAGGCCCGACCACCGGGCCGAACATCGCCCCGATGCCGAAGATTGCCATGGCCATTCCCTGTTGCGCGGGAGGGAATGATTCCATGAGTATGGCCTGACTGATGGGAATAAGCGCTCCCCCCGCCGCCCCCTGCACGACCCGGAAAAAAATGAGCGACCCCAGGTTGGGGGCCGCTCCACAGAGAAACGAGGAGAAGGTGAAGAGGATGATGCAGGTGGTGAAAAAGCGCTTGCGGCCGAAGAGCCTTGACAGCCAGCCCGTCATGGGAAGCACGACGGCGTTGCTCACCAGGTAGGAGGTGATGACCCAGGTAACCTCGTCGGTACCGGCGTTGAGGCTTCCCTGCATGTTTGGCAGGGCCACGTTGGCAACCGAGGTATCCACGATCTCCATGAACGTGGGGATCATAACGGCGATGGTGATGAGCCACTTGTTGACTGTCGGGGTTGAGTTTTCTCTCTGAGTCATAGGGTAGGGGCGAACCTCGTGTTCGCCCGGAATCATGTGGTTGTCGTTAGCATGGGCGAGCACAAGGATCGCCCGTACGAGGACCCGTTCCCGTTCAGCGGAACGGGTCTTTCAGGATATCTCCCAGCTTCCTTTCCGTCAGGATGGTCGGAACCACGCTCATCCCTACCCGCAGCAGGTGTTTCGGGTCGCTTGACGAATCGATGAGTATCTTCACCGGTATCCGTTGCACCACCTTCACGTAGTTGCCGGTGGCGTTCTCCGGCGGGAGAAGGGAGAAGGACGCGCCGGTTCCGGCCATGAGGCTGTCCACCGTGCCTTTGAAGGTGACGCCCGGATAGGTGTCCACCTCGAACTCGACTTTCTGGCCGGGACGCACATGGGTGAGCTGGCTTTCCTTGTAGTTGGCGGTCACCCATGCCTCGTTGAGGGATACCAGGGCCATGAGGGGCTGGCCTGCCTGGATGTTGTTCCCCTGTTCCACGGACTTCTTGGTGATGTACCCGTCCGCGGGCGCGTATACCTTGGTATAGGCGAGGTTGGTCCTTGCCTCTTCCAGTTCGACCCTTTTCCTCTCTATCTGCGCGTCCTTGCTCCCCGTGCCGGTGAGTCCCAGGAGAGCCAGAGCCCTGCGGACCGACCCTTCCGTTTCCGCGAGTCGTGCGGCAGCCACTTTGCGTGCGGTTTCCAGCCTGTCCAGCTGCTCTTTCGGGATGACCTCACGCTGGTACAATGCCCTGCCTCGCGCCAGGTCGAGATCCGCCTGGCTCAGCCTGGCCCGATCGGAAGCGACCGCCGCTTTCGCGGCATCGACCTGGGCGTACGTGCTGGATGTCTCGTTCTTGGCCATGTCCAGCTGGGCGGCGTAGTTTTCCACGCGAAGCCGGTAGTCCACCGGGTCTAGCTCAACGAGCAGGTCACCCTTTTTCACATACTGGTTGTCCCGGACCATGACGCGTGCCACATTGCCCGGAACGCGTGATGAGATGGAGTACACGTGGGATTCGATGAAGGCGTTGTCGGTTTCCACATGCGTCTTGCTTTTCACCCAGAGACGCATGCCGAATATGCACGCCCCAACGACCAGCAGGATGAGAACCAGGCCTGCGTGCTTCCGTTTGCTGCCGTTTTTCCCGGGCACGGGCGCTTCGTTTTCCCGGGCGGTCCCGGCGGTGGTGTGTTCTTCAGTCATCTACATCCTCCATGTCACGCATGTAACGGGCTACAGCTCACCCTTTGCTTTTTGTATCCGGGCAACGGCGACCTGGTGGTCGAAGATTGCCCGGTAGTATTCGGTCTTCGTCTTGGTAAGGAGGGTCTGCGCATCGATCACATCGGTCGCGGTGCCCACGTGTTCCTGGTACCTGTCCTTGTTGATGCGCAGGTTTTCCTCTCCCTGCTTTACCGCCGTCTCCGCCGTCGTTATCCGCTCCGCGGCGATGCGGGCGTCATTGGTCGCGGTGTCGAACTCCAGCCGGATCTGCTCTTTCAGTGTAGAGAGTTTCTCTTCGCTCTGCGCCCGGGACTGTACCGCCTGCCGGTAGCGCGAGGTGGTGGCGAGGCCGTCTAAGATATTGATCCGCAGACCCACGGTCGCATGGAGGATTGTCTGTTCCTGGACCCGATCGTTCTGCACGTAATCCGCCCCGACCCGGGCGAACAGTTCCGGGAAATAGAAACTCCTGCTCTCCTTGATGGTGAGCTCGTCGGCAAGGATACCCTGCCGCAGCGCCTTTACTTCCGCCCGGGCATCGGGGTCGAAGCCGGTGGTGTTCCCTGTGGCGGAAGAGGTCTCCTGCCCGACCGCATCCTCAAGGTCGGCACGGAAGGACGGCGGCTGCCCAATCAGGTAGTTGAGGTAGAGGCGGCCGTTGGCGACCCGGTTGGCCTCGATGAGTCGTCGCTGCACGCTGGCTGCCAATTGCACCTCGGCCTGGAGCAGGTCGTTGCGCGTCACCACTCCCTGCTGAAAGAGGTTCTTCGCCACGCGCAGGTGGTCGGTCATCTGCGCCACCTCTTCCTCCGCGGCCTGGAGAAGTTTTTCATATTCCAGGACCCCGTAGTACGCCTGGACCACCTGGAGGAAGACATCCTGTTCGCGGGCGGTATAGGAGAAGGCCGCCGCGTCCCGCACGGCCTTTGCCCGATCGTAGCGGGCGGATGTCCGTCCGAAATCGTAGATGGTCTGCTCGGCGGCAGCAGAGAAATGGCCGTAATCCTCCTGCTGGGTTTTCATGGTCATTCCCTGAACGAGGAATGCCTGGGGATCCTGTTGGGCCGTATACCCGCCCTGGAAATCGAGCCGCGGCAGGTATCCGCTTCGGGCGATGCCGATTCCTTCGGCTGCAATCTTCCGGTCAAAGGCGGTGACCTTCAACTCGGGGTTGGCCGCCGCTGCCTTATTCAGGCAGTCCCGCAGCGTCAGCCTTTCCGCGTGCGCGGCGCCTGCCAGCAGGATCGCGGCGCAGATGGTGGTGAGGATGATTCGTGCCATTCAGTGTCTCCCTGTCTGTCCGCCCGGTGTCGGGAGGACGGCTCCCTGTGTCGGGGTTCATTACTATCGAAGTGCGGGTAGGTTGTCAACACGGTACTTCTTTCCCTCCCGGATTCTCCTTTCACCCTTTGCCGTTCGCCCTTTGCCCCGTGCCTGCCTCTACGGCGCATACCGCGGCTTCCGAAGGAAATGGAGGAAGGGTATGATGACCAGGAACGCAATGCCGAGAACCCAGAAGATGTAGGTATATGCGAGCAGGCCGGACTCCCGCTCCACGACCCGGTAGAGGATCCCCAGGGCGGCCTTTTGGGACGATACGGCATCGAGGCCGCGTGCCGCGGCGGCTTCCGCCAGTTCCCTGAACCGTGACTGCAGCAGCGGGTTGAACTGGTTGACGTGCCCGACCAGGTTTGCCTGGTAGAACTGGGCGAGCCGGGTCAGCATGGTGGCGGACAGGGCAATGCCGACGCTGCCGCCGATATTGCGCAGCAGATTGTACATGCCGGTGGCGTTTCCCATCTCGACCCGTGGGATGTTGGCCAGGGCGAGCCGTGTCAGGGGGGGGAAGATCATGCCAAGGGCCGCTCCGAGCATGACGCGCGGCCACACGAAATCCCGGTAGGAGGCATCCAGGGTGAAGCCCCGCATGAAAAACAGGGAGACCGCGCCCAGCACCAGCCCGGCGAAAATGATTCTTCTGCCGCTGCGGCGCTTGATGTAGGCGCCCACGACGGGCATGACGATGACCGACGCCACTCCTCCCGGAGCCATGACCAGCCCGGCGTCGGTGGCGCTGTACCCCATCATGGTCTGGAGAAAGAGCGGCAGCATCACCACCGAGCCGTAGAGGCAGAAACCGACCATGAACATGATGAAATTGCCGGACGCGAACGCAGGATCCTTGAACAGCCGCAGGTTGACGATGGGGTGCTCGTGTTTCAGTTCCGCGTATACGAACAGGATCAGCGAAACTACGGATACCATGGAAAAGGTGATGATGAAGGACGAGTTGAACCAGTCGTCCTGCTGCCCCTTGTCCAGCACCACCTGCAGCGAGCCGATGCCCAGGGTCAGGAGAGCCAGCCCCCAGTAGTCGATGCTTGCCTTGTGGCGTTTCAGGTAGGACGGGTCGAAGATGAAGTATCTGGCCATGAGGACGGCGATAACGCCGACCGGGATATTGATGTAGAAGATCCAGCGCCACGACATGTTGTCCGTGATCCAGCCGCCCAGCGTCGGCCCGACCACCGGGCCGAACATGGCGCCGATGCCGAAGATGGCCATGGCCATCCCCCCCTCCTGGGGGGGGAAGGATTCCATCATGATGGCCTGGCTCATGGGGATCAGCGCTCCGCCCGCCGCTCCCTGCAGAATCCGGAAGAAGACAAGAGCCCCGAGATTCGGGGCCATGCCGCAAAGAAAAGAGGAAAACGTGAACATGATGATGCAGGAGATGAGGAATCTCTTTCTGCCGAACATGCGCGCCAGCCAGCCGGTCATGGGCATGATCACCGCGTTGCTGATGAGGTAGGAGGTGAGGACCCAGGTGACCTCGTCGGTCCCCGCGTTAAGGTTGCCCTGCATGTGGGGAAGCGCCACGTTGGCGATGGAGGTGTCCACTATCTCCATGAAGGCGGGGATCATGACCGTAAGGGTGATCAGCCACTTGTTTACGGGTTGGATTCTCTCACCTTTCATGCCGACCCTTTTCCGCACCAGTCCGCTTACGGTTCAGTTCCGCCCGCAGCCCGTCCAGGGCATGCAGGCTGAAGGAGAGGATCTGATCGGATATTGTGTCGATGTCCGTCTGGTTGAACTGGTGCTCCGACGACATCCGGGTGATGACGGACCTGCTGAAAAGGTAGAAGAGGCACTGGCTCATCACGCTTCGGCTACAGGCTAGCACCGTCTCTTCATCGGCGGTTTCCCCCATGAGCGATCGCACGATGTCCACCAACTGGCCGAACAAGGAGCGAATCCCTTCATCCACCATCATGTCGAGCGCGCTGGTCGGCTCCACCATCTCACGCATCACCAGCGTACCGAAGCGCAGGTTTCGTTCATCGAAGGCCGTGCGGAGCAGAAAGGAGCGGATGAAGGCGAGCAGTTTCTCTTCCGGGGATGCGCCGGGCGACAGGTCGTAGGTGGTGGGATACCTGTCGTACGCCTGTCGGCGGAGGTAGCGGATCGTTTCGCTGTAGAGACCTTCCTTGTTTCCGAAATGATAGTTGACGGCAGCCAGGTTTACCCGGGCGAGACCGCAGATCATGCGGATGGTGGTCGCGGCGAACCCGTACTCGGCGAATATTGATGCCGCCGCTTCCAGGATGCGTGTCCTGGTTTCCGACAATTCCGTGTCCATTTTTGTATGGCGCCTCCCGGAGAATGTTTCGAAAAAAATAACTGTTCAGCTCCCAGCAATAACTCCCCCTGTCCCCCTCTTACCATAAAGAGGGGGAACGTTAGTAAAGAATTCATCAGGAAGCGGCGTTCCTCCCCTTAATGTAAGGGGAGGGCAGGTGGGGTTACAGGTTTTGGCGGCATACTGAATAGATATCGAAATAATAAGGAATCGGGCGGAAAGATTCGTCACCGGGCCGATAAGTGCTTTCTCGCAAGATCCTTTTTCACCGTAGTGTCCCCCAGCTCACTGGACCAGTCCGCGAATAATTCCAGTTGATTCGCGATAGAAGCGGGAACCGGCTTTCTCCCGAGACAGAAATCTTCCACTTCCTCCAGGGAGATGTTCAGCATTTTTGCCATTCGTTCATTGTCATACCCGATGAAGTCACGAAGATGAATAAAGCGTTCGCTGTCCATTTCAACGTCTCCTCTTTTCGTGAAAGTGCGCGGACACGGCCTGAAAGAGCCTCACGGAATCCCAATCGTTCAAACGCTTGTATCAAACATATGTTTGAAACGCAACAAAAAAATCCCGCCCCGGTTTCGGGCGGGATACGGAACGGCATCGTCTCTAGTAGCATGTACCATGTAACACCAACCCCCCTCAGTCCCCCCTTCTCAGGGGGGAAGCCTGTAAGCCTCCCCTGAGAAGGGGGGACTGAGGGGGTAGACTCGAAAGAATAAGCGTTACAGCGTACTAGTTGGTCAAAGGGCGTGAGGGGTTTGCCGGCGAAGCCGCTTCGGCGGAGGAATACGCTTTCTGCACGCCGGAAGGAGCCTGAACAACTGTCGGGCTTGCAACCACCGGGCCGTAGAGGCGGCGGTAGACCTCCGCCGCTGCCATGACCTTTTTCACGTATTCGCGGGTTTCGGGGTAGGGGATGCTTTCGATGAATTCGTCTTCGCGAAGAGACGGATGTCTCTTTCGCCAGCGCTGGACCGGAACCGAACCGGCATTGTACGCGGCAACGGCCGAAACCACGTTGCCGTTGAAGCGGGCCAGGAGCTGCTTCAGGTAGCGCGTACCGATCTTTACGTTCAGGTCCGGGTGGTGGAGGCGGGAAACGGTCACGACCACATCCATCCCTTGTGCAGTCTCCCGTGCCGTTGCCGGCATCAGCTGCATCAGCCCGACCGCGCCCACGGGAGACAGTGCGTCGGTTGAAAAATTGCTTTCGGCCCGAATGAGAGCAAAGGTCAGGTGGTCGCTGATTCCGGCAGCCGATGCATGGCGGGAAACAGATTCCCTGAACCCTGCGGGATAGAGGACGGCCCAGGTATAGGGCGTCTTGGGTGACTGGTTTCGGGGAGACTCCATGGCGAACAGCCCCATGGCGTATTTGTAATCGTCCATGGCAAGGTAGAGGGCGGCAACATCCAGTGATCCCCTGAACGAGGCTCTTTTACGCTTTTTGATGGACGCGAGTTCCATCCGCGCTTCTTCCCGGAGGCCGAGCGAAATGAGCATGCGCGCCCGATCAAACCCCGGCGGAAGGGAAAGCGTTGAGAGTATGGCGGGACTGATGGAAGGCATGAGACCGTTGCGGGTTCCGGTTTCCTTTTCAATGCTCAGGGTGTAAAACCCGGCAGGGAATTCCTCCCGCAGAATGGCATAGGCCTCCCGGGCCGCGTCCCGGGAACCAGCCTTGTCATGGGATCGGCCCATCCAGTAAAGGGCTTTTTCCCGGTATTCAGGGTTTTCGGCGAGCTTCCGGAAGGAGTCGGCGGCAGGAGGGTATTTTCCGCTCAGGTAGAGGCTCCAGCCCATCTCCCATTGCACGCGGGGGGCGTTGGGCGACGCGGGGTACTCGTCCAGGAGCTTTCTGTAGGTAGAGAGCGCCTCGCGGTGTTCACCGGACTGTTTCCTGATGAGCGCCGCCTGGAGCAGCGCATCGTCGGCCAGTTCCGATTGGGGCCGGGTTTCCGCAAGCCTCTCAAAGATTACCAGCGCCTCCCTTTCCCTGCCTACCCGGTCCAGGAGATTGGCATACCAGTAAGAGGCTTCTTCCCGGTATTCCGGGTAGGGAGAATCCGCGGAAGAGAGTCGGGCGAGGGCCTGCTCCGCCTCACGGTTTTTTTTCAACCGGTACAGAGCCAGTGCATTCCTGAACGCCAGTTTGCCCCGCAGGTTTTCCGGCAGAGATTCGGCCGACAGCAGGGAAAAGGTCGAAAGGGCTTCCCGGTATTTCTTCAGATCGAAAAGGGTGCATCCCCGTTTGAAGAGCTCTTCGCCGCTGTAGGGCGCGACCGGAACACCCTCCGTCCGCAATCTGGTGAGATCCGATTCCGCAGTGGATGCAATCTCCTTTCCCGGATAGGTGAGCCAGATTCCCCGCAGGTCCCGCGCCGCGCCTTCGCGATCACCGAGCCTTTCACGGCAGAGGGTGGCCTGATACCGTGCCCGCAGGGCATCGTTTCCCGAGGCATAGGTTTCAACGCAGCGGAGATAGGCGTCCAGTGCGGCCTGAAAATCGCCTTTCCGGAAAAGGATGTCTGCGGACAGGAAATCGCTGGAACGAACCAGAGGACTCTGGGGGTAATCCGTGCGCAGCCGTTGGAGCAGGGGCACGGCCTCGTCGAAACGGGACAGCTGCATGAGGGACCGTGCCCGGTAGAAAAGTGCAAAGTCCCCCAGAAGAGGGAACGCATCCGCGTTTCCCGTCAGCACGCGTTCCGCTTCGTCCCATCTTTCCAGGCGGTAGGATGCGACACCGAGCACGAAGTCCCGCGCAGGGCCCGTCGGGGTCTGGAGGGCCGACTCGCGTGCGCCGGCATACTCCCGATGCGCCATCTTGTCCGCCGTAACGCGCAGGGCCTCGTCATCGGCGGGAAGCAGCGATGCCCGTGAGACGGAGATTGACAGCAGCACAATGATAATGAACAAGGGTATGTGACGGTACAACGGATTGTCTCCTCTGGTTACGCCGTTCCTCCACGGACAAACCCGGAAAGCCTTGAAACACGCTAAGGCACTCGGGATTGTCGGGAGTCACGGACCCTTTTCGTGAGAGATTCATTGTATACAATACCATCCGTCACGGCAACCCGGAAATGGCGCCCGTACAGGGAACCGTGTGCACACACGGCGCCCGAGGAATGATGGCGGCCTTCTCGTGCCGGGAAAAGTCAGTGGAGTCAACCCTTACGGCTGTTCCTTTTCGCGGCAGGCGAAGCCGAGGGAGGCGATGCCTTCCTTAAGGTCACGCAACGCCGCTTCAATCAGCGTTTCCAGCGACGTCCTGTCCTCTCCCACGGCGGTAAGGGTTATGTCCAGCTGCGGCGTTTCTCCGGGCATGGTAGCGAGCAGCTTGATGTACACGTCCGGATGCGCGGGAGCGACCCTGCTCAGGACCGGCTCCAGGATGGACTCGTCGTTGCAGTGCACGGTCATGGTCCGCATGACGGCGCTGCCGCCGCGGAAGGTCTCCTGCAGGAACGGCTGCAGTGAACTGTTGAAGATCCCGCGCAGTTCCTTGGGAATGCCGGGCAGGCAGATGATGGCGGCGTTGCCGGCGTGCAGCAGCGAGCAGGGCGCGGTTCCCACGGTGTTGTAGAGCGGTATCGTCCCTTCGGGGAGCCAGGCCATTTTCTCCCGGGCCGGGGTCAGGCCGCCCTGATCGAGAATTCCCTTTTCGTACAGCGCGTCATAGCTCTCCCTGATCATGTCGCGCGCCTGCTCATTGAGGCGAAGTTCCTTGCCGACACTCCCGGCAACCGCGGCCAGGGTCAGATCGTCTGCGGTCGGTCCAAGGCCGCCGGAGGTGATGATGACCCTGGTCCCCCGCTCCAGCGCCGCGCGCAGTGCCGTCGCGATGCCGTCCAGATCGTCGCGCAGAGCCGTCTGCCGAACAACGAGCCCGCCCATGCCGGTAATTTCCCTGCACAGCCAATGGCTGTTCGTATCCTGGATCTCTCCGTTGAGGATTTCATTGCCGATGATGAAAATTTCAACCGTAACCGGCTCGTGCATGCATTACTCCTTTCGGACACCGTGATCGTTCCTCATGTGGGTAAGTATACACGCCTTGCGGGGCCTCGTGTAATCGTTACGTCAGGATCGCTTGCCGCAGGGATAGCGCCGTCTCTGGGAGAACATTGATATGATTTTCGATGGTCAGGTAGTGTGTAGCAGTGTGTCCCCAGGATTTCCCTATTGAACTTGTAGGGCAAAAAACGTAGGATCTTCCATCCTGAAGGCGTGATCCGGACAGGAGCGAACCGTTCGCGACCGCCACGAAACTCCATGAACCGAGGTTTTACCGGCATGATTATCCGCTTGCTTTCCCCGAATCAGTTCAACGTCCGCAACGGCAACGCCGTAACCAGTGAGCGCTGGCGCTCGTTTTTCGAAGACCTGGGACACCGTGTCGTGACAGGTCCGGAGTCGGCCGGCGAACCGTGCGACCTCCTTGTGGCATTCAATGCTTACAAAAACCTGGAAGCGATTCGGCGCGCCGTGAATTCGGCGGCTGCGCCGCGCATCGTCATCTGCCTGACCGGAACGGACCTCTACCAGGACCTGAAGGATGACCCCTCGGCCGAATACGTGCTGCACCATGCCGACCAACTGGTCGTGCTGCACCCTCTGGCGCTTGATGATCTGCCCGCGGACGTTCGGGAAAAGACGATGGTTATCTTTCAGTCGGCTGTTCCGCCCGCGGTATATCCCGTAAGGGAAACGGAGCATTTCGATGTCTGCGTGATCGCCCATCTGCGGGAGGTGAAGGATCCGCTGCGGGCCGCCTACGCGGCACGTCTGCTGCCTCCCGAATCGAGGATACGGGTGTCCCTTGTCGGAAAGGCCCTTTCTGATGAGCTCGGGTATGAAACGGAACGGGAGGTTGCCGCGAATCCCCGTTTCCGCCGGCTCGGTGAAAAGTCCGCGGAGGGTACCGCCGAGATCCTCCTGAAGAGCCGGTTGCTGGTTGTCTCGTCCCTGTTCGAGGGGGGCGCCAACGTGGTGTCCGAGGCGGTCGTCTGCGGGGTTCCCGTTATCGGTACCGACATGGCGTGCATGCGTGGGCTGCTGGGCGCCGACTATCCAGGTCTCTTTCCCGTGGGGGATACCCGGCGTCTGGCCGACCTCCTCCTGCATGCGGAAACGGATCAAGTGTTTTACGATGAACTGGCGGAACGATGCCGGCGCGAATCGTATAAATTCGAACCGGTTTTGGAGAGGGAAAGCCTGAAGAATCTTCTTGAGCGGGCATGCGCGTAGTGTGAAGATGAGGCGGTGCGCCCGCGGCTGGGGGAAGGGAGACACGCATGGTCAACGACGGGAGCGGATCGCATCGCAGTGAGCGGAAATCCCCGTATGACAGGGAGCGGTTTTGGGTGCATTTCGCATGTGGAGCCCTGTTCGGCGCCCTCTGCGGATTTCTTTTCTGGTTTTCCAATTGGACGCCCGGCCTTTCTCCCTGGCTCTGTGTTGTAGTGGCATCATTCGCAATCGCGCTGCTCGGCGGTTTTATTGGTGACCGATTCTGGTATGCCTTTCTGCGCATGATCGGCCGTTTATGGTGAATGATTCTGAGAGAGGGTTGTTTGCTCGTGCCGGTTCCCGAAAGTGTGGCGTTACTTCAATCAAGGACTTGATACGGAACGTGCCGAATTCGGCAATTATGCGTGTCCATGTAGTGTCCGTGATACAGGTGAAAAAAAAGGGGTGCGAAATGCACCCCAACACCATAGCAGGAGGATGTTGTGAATTGATAATTGTAGTGTCTCAAGAGAAGATTCGACAGAAGTTTACTGTTAGTACTTCGCGACGTTTTTGACCCCTTCACATTTATAGGCCCTGCCGTAAATAGTTTGTCTCAGTTGGGAACTTTCGTAACTCCAGGAAACATGGGTAGCGCCCATCTCTTTGGCTTTCTGCATGACCTCGCTTTTGAATCCCGCCACCGGTTCCGGTGTTCCCACCATACTATAGCCGGCTGGAGCTTCAAATGTTGCCAGCTGAAGACACCCCTCAACCATCCGATTATCGGCAACAATAATTTGATTCTGTTGTTCAAAGGCAAACACCTGCGCAGAGCTCGAAATAGCGATTAATGATGCAACCAGGATGATCCTTTTCATATTTCCTCCCCGTGAAAGGCAATCTGTCGTGATTGCCCTTTGTTTTGGCAAGCGCCCAATCGAGTTAAGGCTTTGCCTGTCTGAAAACAAAATCCGTCAAAGGTTAAAACGCGTACTGCGCGCTGAGCATGAGACCTCCGCCCAAACCCAGGGTTTTGGTCTGATGGCGGTCGCCGGCGCCGGTGTAAGCGGCGGCCAGCGTGAAATTCTTGTTAACGAACCAAGCGGCATGGACATCCCAGTAGTCTGAATCCTTGTAAGTGCCGTAATTCGGTCCCATTTTGAGTTCGTAGCCGACCGCAAGCCAGCTGAACGGGAAGAGATCGATATTGCCGAAAAAGATCTCCGACCTTTTGTGGTCAAATCCGGCAACGCCGTTCACATGCCCCTGTGTAGAAAGCCCCCCCGCGGAAATCAAAAGCGGTAACGGTAACTGGGTTATCAGCTTGGTTGCAACAATGTAGACGTCAAAACCATCGTTATCTCTCGGCGACACAGATGTGAAAGGGGTCGTTGTTCTCTTGTAGACGGCGCCCACGGAGACGGCCGGGAGGAAGTTGGTACCGAAGGCATTCTCTTCGAGCAGCAGCAGCTTTGCTCCGTAGTTAAATTTGTGGGTGTCTGTGGGCATAACGCCGATGCCGAGAACCTCGTAGCCGAAGGAAACCTCAAGCCGTTTGTTAAAAGCGGTAGCGATGCCAATCGTTGTCCAGTCGATGCCGCCGTTGGTATCGTTGAGGTTTACGTAAAACATGCCGAGCCTCGGTTTGGCTATTTCGACAGGGCCTATCTTGAAGCCATCCTCCCCGGGGGTGGCCGCGGGATAGGCAAGAGGATTGAAGCCGACCCCGCCGACCCCCTCGGCAGTGACAAAGGGCGCTCCTGCTTGTGCTGTCCCGCGATACAGAAATGCCGTGAAAATCATTACCGCCAGAATCACCGACAGATGTCTCATTGTATTCCTCCTTTTCATTGTCTACGTGTTGTTCATGACGTCCGTTTGATGTCTAGTGATGGTGGATTCCCGCCGGTTTCCGGAAGGAACCCACCATGAAACATGCATGCTCAAACCGGCGAATTGAGCAGTTCTTTCAGGTGCAGGTCAACCTGGTCGAAATAGGCTTTCCCGTCGACCCCGAACAGTCCGAGATGGCCGGCGAGGCTGTTGATTACACGAAGCTCGCTGTTAGGGGTGAGTTTCTGCTCGGCCGCGCAATCCGCCACCGGGAAAAGGTGGTCCGTGGCGATCGGCATGACAAAGACTTTCGCCTTGATGCGGCCCAAGGCCGCGGCCAGGTCGCCGCCGGTCTGACGGCCGACATCGGCGCGTTGCCATTTCCAGGCGTTGTTCATCAGATCGTTCGGGTCCATGGGCACGAAATAGGCGTCCATGAAATTTGTCTGGAAATCCTCAAGTGAAGAGAATCCCAGGGTGCGCCACTTTTCTTGCTTGAGCCACTCGGGCGCCCAGCCGAAGACGGTCCACAGGGCTGCTTCCCTGCGCAGGCCGGCCTGGACATCGGTATTTGATTTGTAGTTGCCCCCGTTGAAGCCCGGATCGGATTGGCGCGCTTCGTCCAAAGTCCTCGAGAAAGCGGCGCATTGCGGAGTCGTTCTTGCAGTTCCGGCGATAGGCGCGGCCCGCTTGACCATGTCGGGATACCGTACGGCCCATTCCCAGGTCTGCTCGGCGCCCATTGAGCCGCCGACTACCAGTGCAAGCTCCTTGATGCCCCATTTTTCGGTGATCAGCTTGTATTGTGCCCGTACATCATCGCTGATGCGTACATGGGGGAATTTCGCCATTCCGCCGGTGCCTGGCGTGTTGTGCGGTGAACTGGAGAGTCCATTGCCGATTTGATTGATCAGGATGATGAAGTATTTGTCCGGGTCCAGCGCGCGGCCTTTTCCGATATAGTTCTGTTCCCAGAATTTGGTGGTGCCGGAATACCAGGTACAGATGAGAATTGCGTTGTCCTTTGCCCTGTTGAGTTTGCCGTGGGTTGTGTAGGCCAATTGCAGGTCACGGATGGTCCCGCCGTCTTCCAGCGCGAAATCGCCGATTTTGTAGAGTTGATACGGGCCGTGAACTGCCTGCGAGTAGTACTCGCTCTTGTAGTCGGCCTGGGCCGAGACGACGCCTCCCGCGCTCAATGCGGCGATGATCAGCGACTTGACGATCTTTCCCGAGACTTTTTTCCCGGCAGATCTTTTCCCTACCAGTGTTTTCATCATCTTCTTGTATCCTCCTTGTCTTGTTTGACGAAAAAAGGCGCGCGCTCTTCTTTCGTTGAAATGACTTCGATATGTATAAAGAACCGGACCGGTTTCTGATTATCGTTACGCGGGGGTTGCCAAAAGTTCTCGGAGGCTTCTGTCGATCTGCAGCGCATAGTCCTCCGCCTCGATGCCGAACAGGCCCAAGTGCCCGCAGCGACTCCTGATTACCCGTAACTCGCTGTTCGGTATCGATTTCTGTTCCTTCTCGCAATCCTTGACAAAAAAGAGCATGTCGGTGTCGATCGGCATGACGAATGTTTTCGCGCTGATCCGCGACAAGGCTTCATGCAGATCCCCTCCGGCAGTTCTGCTGACGTCGGCACGCAGGTGTTTTCTGAGCTGGCACAACAAGTCGTTGGGATCCATGGGCAGAAAGTAGTTCTCCAGAAAACCGACGATGAAGTCATCCAGCGAGCTGAAACCGATCTCTTTCCAGACACCTTCATTAAAGAACCGGGGGCTCAGGCCCATGACCGCCCAATATCGCGCGTGTCTGCGTAATGCAGCTTGAACGGCATGAGGCTTGACGTACCATCCCCCGTTCCAGGACGGATGCGAGGTAATGGTATCAATCATGCTTTGGATGAGCACGACATCATGGAGCGTTGTTTGTGCCGTACCGGCGATGGGCGCCGCCCTTTTCACCATTTCCGGGTATCGTACGGCCCATTCATAGGTTTGTTGCGCTCCCAACGAGCCGCCGACGACCAGTTCAAGCCGTTCAATCCCGAATCGTTCCGTCAGCAAAGCATGCTGGGCGTTCACGTCGTCGCTTACGCAGAGGTCGGGGAATCGTGACATGGAAAAAGGAGGGGTTGTGTTGTGGGGTGAGCTGGAGAGTCCTCCCCCAAGTTGATTGACGATTACCACGAAGTAGTTATTAGGGTCGATTGCTCTTCCTTTGCCCGTATACACCTGTTCCATGATTTTGTTTGTGCCTGAATACCATGTGGTAATCAGTATCGCATTGTCCTTTTCGGCGTTTAGTGTGCCGAATGTGGAGTAGGCCAGCGTACAATTCCGGATCGTGCCGCCCGCTTCAAGCCGGAGATCTCCCAGTTCGAATAATTCAAAAGGCCCGTGGATACTCTGTGAGTAGTAATCGTTGATCAACATGCGAAAACCTCCTTTGCACTTTCGTGGGATACCGTGAATGGTTTGGCTTCCATTGTTCTGGAAGATGCGACTTTATTTATAACGCAAAAATGCATAAATATTGTCCAGATTGGTCATATATTAATCAGAATAAAAAGCGTAAAAATCAGTTGAGCTACAATAAAGTGGACGTATAATTGTTAAATAAAGCAATTATGCGTAACTATATTTTGCAAAAATGCATATGTCAAGCATAAAAACATAAAATTGTTTTATTTGCTAAACAAAAGCTTCAAAAATGCAGGATAGTAAAGCCGATAAGGATGTTGAAAATTATTAATAATGCATATATGTTTCAATAATTACGAATACCGACAGAAGGGTGATACCTATGGGTGGACTGAAGCAGGGAATGAACGTGCTGGTAGGAGAACGTCTCAGGGAGTTGAGAAAGGCGAAGGGACTGACGCAGGAGCAGTTGGCCGAAAAGCTGGAGACTAATTCCCACTATATCTCATCCATAGAAAGAGGGGAGAGGGGGGTGGGACCCGGTCTGTTGTCCCGATATTGCAGGTTTTTCGGGATAAAGGAGGAAGAGTTGTCGCGGTTTTTTCGAAAAGAGGAGGCCGGATATCCACCCCTAATAAAGATGGTTATCGATGAACTTCTCGAATTGCCGGACTATGAGCAAGCCCGAATCCTTGCCGATCTGAAGGAGAAGAAGGAGAAAGCAAGACGGGAGCGTTCCTGATCAGGAAAGATACAATATTACGAACCGTTTCAGGCAATTCCGCATCGTTATTGACTTGAGACAAAACGGATTCTTTTGCCGTTTCCGTATATGAAAGAATTTCACGGCATAGCAGGTGGTGTTTCGGCAGCATGGTATCCTCCTTTTTATCTCAAGTTTTCAGGCGCAGATCTGTTGTTCCCGCGTGGTCTTATAATTCCCACCGTTTCTTTTCCCGGTCAGTAAACAATAAAACAGTGTGTTGCGAGAAGCTTCTCTCTTACCCTGTGAGGAGCTTGGTCGAAGAGTACGGTTGATTCCTTTTGTTATCGATATTCAGAGGATTGATACGGCTTAGCCCAGAAGTATCGTCGTCGTTTTGAGATACGCAAGGGTGTGTTAAGCATACTGATTTGTGGAGAAAGCGCAATTCAGGCTGTTTAGTAAACGGTGTTCTGCTTTTCCGGAAATGGGGGTAAGGGAAAGTGGAATTTATCCGTTACAAGTTTCGAAATTCCTGATGGTGGGATAGAGGTTGGGGAAAGGATTTGAAGTATTTGAAATAGTTATGGTTGTGGAAGAGGATAAAGAAGATCATCTGTCGACGGAAATAAGTCCTTCCCGTATGGCATACTTGACCAAGTCGGCGACACTGTATAAATTGAGTTTCTTCATCACATGCTGGCGGTATGTTTCTATGGTTTTAACGCTAACATTCAAGGAAAAAGCTATTTCCTTCGTATTTTTTCCGTCTGCTATCATCTGAAGGACCTCTTTTTCCCGAGGTGAAAGGACCGGGGCGGTTTGAGGGCATGGCTCGGCGGGGCGTTGGATGTATTCCTTTACAATAAGGGCGGCGACTTTCTGGCTGAGATAGATTTCTCCCGCCGCGACATTGCGGATGGCAACCACCAGATCGGTCGCAGCACAGTCTTTCAGCAGGTATCCCTTTGCTCCGGCGCTTAACGCTTCAACGACAAATTCCTTTTCAGCGCACATGGACAATATGAGAACGAAGGTCTGGGGCAGCTTTTCGAGTAATCGCTGTGTCGTCTCAATACCGTTCATTTCTGGCATGGAGACGTCTATCAACGCGAGGTCGGGGAGCAGTTTCTCCGCGAGAGACAACGCTTCCAGCCCGGTATCCGCCTCCGCGACAACATCCATATCGTTCTCTCTCTGCAAAATCATTCGCAATCCTTCGCGAACAATTTTGTGATCGTCGGCAATCAGGATACGCAATTTTCGGTCGCCTTCCATGTCAGTTCCTGGATTTTGCATGTCGTCACTTTTCTCTTCAATGAGTTTTTAGTTTGCGCCTAATGTTCGAAGTACAGCGGTTCGTACGTATTTGTACCAACATCATGTTGTGTTGTCCAGGGGAATGCCGCGACTCACAAGTCCTTTCACTCCCGACTTCTGAAAGGGATAACCAGCGATACGAAAGTGCCTTGTCCCTGCGCTGATTCAATGAAAATCTCTCCCCCCAGGTGTTTCATTTTCTGGCGTATATTGAATAGGCCGAACTCATCCTTATTCCCTATTCTGGAAACATCGAATCCTTTTCCGTCATCCTTCACCGAAATCCATATCTTGCCTTCCAGGTTGCTGACGGTGATCTGCGCATTCCGCGCCTGAGCATGTTTCTTGATGTTGACGACAAGTTCACGCACAACCTGGAAAAGGGTAACCCCGATTTCTTCACTCAGTTCCTTCCGGATGGTATCCCCGAGAATTTCAATTGTTATTCCGCTTTCCATCTGGAATTTATCCGCGAGCCACCTGAGCGCCGCACTGAAGCCGACCTCGTACAGAAGAGGAGGGCTTAACTGTGAAGTCAGAAAACGGACTTTCTGGATGGAGTTAGCTATCAGATCACGTATTTCGGCCAAAGACTGGCACCAATCGCCGGACTGGGTTGAAAGCATGAGAGATTCTGTCTTGATTTGGGCCATCGCTAGCGTCTGGCCGATGTCATCGTGAAGTTCGGAAGCTATTCGCCTTCGTTCCTTTTCTTCAGCGAGAGATAGTTCCGCTGAAAGATGAAGCAGTTTCTGCTGGTATTTTTGTAACTCTTCCTCAGTCTGCTTGCGTTCTACTATTTCCTGCTGAAGGCGGAGGTTGACGGCGGTAAGCTCGGCCGTGCGCTGACGCACCCGGTCCTCCAGTTCCTTATGTGCCTTTTCTAGTTCCATTTCCATCTGCTTTCGCTCCGTTATGTCGCGGATGGCGAAATAGATGACTTTTCGTTCATACAGTTCAAAGGCGCATCTCGATACCTCTACCGGGAAGACCTGTCCGTCCTTTTTTTTATGGTATCGTTGAGTCATATATTCGAGGTCGCTTTCGGACGACACAAATAATCTTCGCGTCTCTTCCGGATCGGCCGATATCGCCGATAAGTCAAGGGAGAGAAAACCCTCGCGATTATATCCGTAAAGGAGGAGGGCTGATTCGTTGGCATCCATGATTCTCAGGGTTTCCTTGTCGATAAGAATCAAGGCGTCGGGCTCCACCACGAAAAGCGATCGATATTTCTGTTCACTCTCCCGAAGCGCTTCCACGGCCAGCACGCGTGTCGTGATATCGAGGGTAGTGCCGTTCATCCTGGTTGCCCGGAGCTTGCCATCTATCTCTTCAAAGTATCCCTTTCCCTTTGCGGAAATCCAATGAATGGAACCGTCGTCAGGCCATATCGCGCGGTATTCAATATCGTACTCGCGTGTGTCTACCGGATCCAGGGCATCCATAACGGCTTGGTGGGTGCGCTCCCGGTCGTCCGGGTGCAGGCAGGTGAGGAAGAAGTCGTAATTCATGGGCGTACCGGGCGGCAACCCGAATATCACATAGCACCTGTCCGACCACCTGAAGGATCCGGTCAGCAGGTCAAGGTACCATGTTCCCAGTTCCGTGGCTTCAGCCGCAAGACGCAGTCTCTCTTCGGATTGCAATTGCTCTTCCTCTGCCTGTTTGCGTTTGGAGATGTCTATGGCCACCCATACGAGGAATGATCTGTCACCGCTGACGAGAGGAGAGACTGTGCAGTAGTACGGTGTCTTTCTTCCTCTCTTGTCGAGAAGAAGCAGCTCGACCTCAATCTGACGGTTCTCATGCACGACTTCATTCATCTTCGTTTTCGCTCTCTCCCGGCACTCATCCGCAACTTTTTCCAGTATATTGAGAGGAGTTGCTGTATCCGTTTCATAAAAAAAATACTGCTGACATTTCTTGTTCCATCTAATAATCGTGCCCTGCTCATCGCAAGTTATGAAAATACCAGGGATGCTGTTAATGAATATTTCAACAAGTTCTGCACTCGCAAAAATGGTCATATCGTCTTTTCTCCTAAAAAATCAAAGGTTTTCAGAAAAGGATGAAGGCAGATTCACATAACTATCAAATGGAGTCCAGTGACATCAAGAACTGGAATCGCTATAGGTAGTATTATGTTTGTTGAAATACTCATTGTCCGATTCCTGATATGATCTGGCATGTTACTCATTAAAGCATTATTAACGCAAATATTGATGAATAGTACCATAAGCAAAAGCATATTTGTATTATAATTGTCAAACATGTACCGATTTCGACAGGCAATGGTTGAGGGTTACGAGGATAAGAACTGCCTTTTACTGGTGTTCAGGGAAGTCAGGATGCCAGTATACGTCTGAAATGATTCATATCTCCATTGTTTTTATCGGGTCTCCACCCGGATACAATTATTCTCTTTCCGGTTGCCCACGGGACAGCAACCCTCGATGTTAAGCCGACGATGAGGCGGAAACCTTCTTCTGATGGTATCTTGTCAGTTGACGTGAAGTTCGGGAGGGCAGAAAATCATTCCGGGATACATGTTCCCTTTCTAATGGACAGTGGACTTCCTGGCGCATTTTCAGTCTGTTTCAAATACAGTGTACGATAATCAACCGCCGTCTTTCGGATTCTAAATGGAAGAGCTTCCTCCTCGTTGCGAATCCCTCAAAACCTTTGCCTTCTTTGCATTAAGCATGCAAACACCTGTTTTATTATGGTGAGGCTACGCTTCCGAGAATATTTCTCATCGTGAAACCTGTTGACTCGAAACGGAAAAATTTCGTACTATCAGCGGAATATCCTCCTTGAAGGTTTATGTGTGAATAACGCCAAAAAGCTCTACATAGAAACGTTCGGCTGCCAGATGAACGTCAACGATTCGGAGACGATGGTCTCGCTCCTGAAGGATCTGGCGTACGAGCCGACCGACAGCCCCTCTTCGGCTGATCTGATAATCCTCAATACCTGTTGCATCCGGGCCAAGGCCGAGCAGAAGGTCTACAGCGAACTGGGACGCCTCAAGGGGCTGAAACGGGGCGGGCGCCGGGTGATCCTCGGCGTGGGCGGTTGCATCGCCCAGCAGGAGGGGGATCGCCTCTTCAAGAGGGTCCCGTACCTGGACCTTGTTTTCGGCACCCATTCCCTGCATCTGCTGCCCGAGATGGTGCGCGCCGCGGAGAGGGGCGAACGCCTTTCCCGGAACGATTTTCTCGATCCGGAGACGCGGCTCGACCTGTTTCCCCGCAGGGACGCGGACGGCGGCGTCACGCGGTTCGTGACAGTGATGCAGGGGTGCGACAATTTCTGTTCCTACTGCATCGTCCCCTATGTGCGGGGCCGCGAGGTCAGTCGCCGTTCCGTGGATATCCTGGGGGAGATCCGGGAAATGGCCGAATCGGGTGTGCGGGAGGTGACCCTTCTGGGGCAGAACGTGAACTCCTACGGCCTGAAAAGTCCCGGTGAGCCCGACTTCGCGGGTCTCCTGCGGAGCGTGGCCGAGATTGACGGTATCGAACGGATCCGCTTCACCACCTCCCATCCCAAGGATATATCGCCGTCGCTTATCGACTGTTTTTCCGACCTCAAAAAGCTTTGCGGACACATCCACCTCCCCGCCCAGTCGGGGAGCGACCGCATCCTGGAGCGGATGAACCGCGGCTACACCCGCCAAGAGTACCTGGAAAAGATTGCTGCCCTGAAGCAGGCCCGGCCGGATATCGCCATCACCGGAGACATGATCGTGGGGTTCCCGGGAGAGACGGAAGACGATTTTCTCCAGACACTCTCCCTTATGGAGGAGGTGGGGTACGCGGACCTGTTTTCCTTCGTCTTTTCCGCGCGGCGGGAGACCGCGGCGGCCAAGTACCCGGACGAACTCACCCGCCGCGAGAAACAGGAGCGGCTGGATCGGCTCCAGAAGTATCAGGACCGCTTGAGCGTGGCGCGCAACGAAAGTCTGGTGGGGACCTGTCAGGAGGTGCTTGTGGAAGGAGCGAGCAAGCGCTCCGACCAGATATTCGGCCGAACCGGAGGCAACCGGATCGTCAACTTTGCCGCGGACCACGTTCTGGCGGGAAGCATCGTGCCGGTCAGGATTGTCCGCGCTTTCAGGAACTCCCTTCTTGGAGAACCGCTATGACCGCCCCGCGACGAGCCGGGAAAAAAACCGCGTACCGCGAAATGACCGTCCAGGGTTTCGCCCTTGATTCCCTGTCCCAGACGCCCATGGTGCTCTTGAAGAACGACGACGCAGACAGTACCTTCCCGATCTGGCTCACCACTCTGGAGTCTGTCGCCATCGCAGCTGAATTGATCAACCGCGATGCCGTCGCGGAACGGGGATGCGGCGACCTGATTACCTGCCTCTTCGAGCAGATGCAGGTGAAGGTTCAATCCATCAGCTTTGACGCGCTGGAAGGAAGCGTTCTCGATGCCGTCGTGATCCTGTCCGGTGAAAGGGGGGAGATGCGGGTGAAGGTGCGCGCCTGCGAGGCGATTGTCATGGCCATCAAGTATTCTCTTCCTATCCGCGTCGCCGAGGAAGTGCTCAACCGGGCTTCTATCCTGAATGTGGATGCCGAAGACGGTATCAGGGAGAATGATGCCGGGCGATTTGTCCGGCTCCTGGAAGAGCTGGATCCGAAGGATATGGGAAAATACCCCATGTAACTGATAGAGAAGAACGAATCACGCAAGGGCGGGCCGCGAACCCGCCCTTGCCGCAAGGAGAAATCATCATCATGCGCGAAGAATCATTCCGGTTTCTCACATCCCTCGTGGAGGCGCCGAGCCCCTCCGGTTTCGAGCAGCCCGCCCAGCGGGTATTCCGCGACTATGTTACTCCCTTTGCCCCGGTAACCGGCGATGTGATGGGAAATTCCATCGCCCGGATCGCGGGAGGAGGCGAGGGCGCCACCAGGGTGATGCTCGTGGGACATTCCGACGAGATAGGACTTCTGGTAAAATTCATCGATGACAACGGTTTTCTCTTCTTCGGCGCCATCGGCGGCATCGATCCCCAGATCACCCAGGGAATGCGGGTGCTGGTGCACGGCAGAGGCGGAGCCGTTCCCGGCGTTATCGGCAAGAAGCCGATTCATCTCATAGAGCCGAAGGATCGGGAAACGGTCGTGAAGATGGAGACCCAGTACATCGATATCGGGGCCGCCAACCGCAAGGAGGCGGAAGAACTGGTTCGCATCGGTGACCCGGTAACCTTCCGCGTCGGAGTCCAGAAGCTGCACGGCGACCGGCTTGCCGGCCGCGGTTTCGACGACAAGGCGGGAAGTTTCGTGGTCGCCGAGGTGCTCCGGGAGGTTTCCCTGTCCGGAAAAGAGCTGCCGGTGGATCTGTACGGTGTGTCGTCGGTGCAGGAAGAAGTGGGGTTGCGGGGCGGAACCACCAGCAGCTATTCGGTCAGGCCGGATGTGGGCATCTGCGTGGAGGTGGATTTCGCCACGGACCAGCCCGACCTGGACAAGAAGCAGAACGGCGATGTGGGACTGGGCAAGGGGCCCATCGTGCCCCGCGGCGCCAATATCAACCCGGCCCTGTTCGACCTCATCATCGATACGGCCGAGCGGGAAAAGATTCCGGTGCAGGTAACCGGCATCCCCCGGGCGACCGGCACCGACGCCAACGTCATGCAGATAAGCCGCGGCGGGGTGGCCACCGCACTGGTGAAGATCCCCCTGCGCTACATGCATACACCCGTGGAAGTCCTCTCCCTCTCAGACCTGGAAAACGCCGTCCGCCTCATCACGGCGACGCTCTACCGGATCGGGGCGAAAGAGGCGTTTATCCCATCCTAGGGAGAGGCGACCTTTGCATCCGGGCAATCACCATTCCCAATTGTTGGAGGCTTTTCCCTTGACTTCGCCAAATAGCTGTAATATCTATAAAAATTACTTTTTTACGACAAAAAGGAGGTCGTGATGATAGAAGATACCATTCATGAGGCTCTTACCTTTGACGACGTCCTTCTCGTCCCCGCCTATTCGGACGTGCTGCCGCTGGACGTGGACCTTTCATCCTTCATCTCGCGGAACATCCCCCTGAACATACCGCTGATAAGCGCGGCCATGGATACCGTCACCGAGGCACGGACCGCCATCTGCATGGCGCGGGAGGGGGGGATGGGGATCGTCCACAAGAACCTTTCCATCGAGGCCCAGGCCCTGGAGGTGGACAAGGTGAAGAAGAGCGAATCCGGGATGATCGTTGATCCCATCACCATGCGGCCGCACCAGAAGATCCGCGAGGCCCTCGACATCATGGAGCAGTACCGGATCTCGGGCGTCCCCATCATCAAGAGCAACGGCAAGCTGGTGGGGATTCTCACCAACCGCGACCTCCGTTTCGAGACCAACCTGGACCTTCCCATTTCTGAGCGCATGACCAAGCGCAACCTGGTCACCGTTCCGGTGGGGACCACCCTGGAAGAGGCCAAGGAGCACCTGAAGCATACACGGGTGGAAAAGCTCCTGGTGGTGGACGATGAGCGGAATCTGAAGGGGCTGATCACCATCAAGGACATCGAGAAGGTCAGGAAATATCCCAATGCCTGCAAGGACAGCCTGGGGCGCCTCCGGGTCGGGGGGGCGGTCGGGCCTACGGCAGACATGGAGGCCAGGGTCGATGCCCTGTGCAAGGCCGGGGTCGACTTGGTGGTCATCGACACCGCCCACGGTTTCTCCCAGATGGTGCTCGACGCAGTCAGGACCATCAAGGAGAAATTCCCGGGCCTGGAGCTCATGGCCGGCAACATTGCAACCGCGGAGGCGGCGGAGGCCCTCATCACCGCCGGCGTGGACGCCATCAAGGTGGGCATCGGTCCCGGATCCATCTGCACCACGCGGGTAGTGGCAGGCGTCGGGGTGCCGCAGATCACCGCCATCAGCGAATGCGCGCGGGTGGCGCGGCAGTACAATGTCCCGCTCATCGCCGACGGCGGGGTAAAGTACTCCGGCGACATCACCAAGGCCATCGCCGCGGGCGCGGACGTGGTGATGATCGGCTCCCTGTTCGCCGGTACCGAGGAATCGCCGGGAGACACCATCCTCTTCCAGGGCCGCGCCTACAAGACCTATCGCGGCATGGGCTCCATCGGCGCCATGAAGGAAGGGAGCAAGGATCGCTACTTCCAGACCGAGGTGGAATCGGAAACGAAACTGGTTCCCGAGGGGATCGAAGGGCGCGTCCCCATGCGCGGTCCCCTCTCCGCAACCATCCACCAGCTCATGGGCGGCCTCAGGGCGGGCATGGGGTACACCGGATGCCGCACCGTCAAGGAACTGCAGCAGAAGAGGCGGTTCGTGCGCATCACCGGCGCGGGTCTGAAGGAGTCCCACGTCCACGACGTCATCATTACCAAGGAAGCCCCCAATTACCGGGTTGAGAACTGACCATGACACACGATATCCATAGCGAAAAGATACTGATCCTCGATTTCGGCTCCCAGGTGACCCAGCTCATCGCACGCCGCGTGCGCGAGCAGAGCGTCTACTGCGAGATCCACCCCTACAACATGACTCTCGAAAAAATACGGGAGTACCGGCCCAAGGGAATCATCCTCTCCGGCGGGCCCTCCAGCGTCTACGACACGGACGCGCCCCACTCGGATGCGGGCATCTACGGCCTCGGCGTGCCCGTGCTCGGCATCTGCTACGGGATGCAACTCATGACCCATCAACTGGGCGGCACGGTGGAGCGTTCGGAGAAGCGCGAGTACGGCCGCGCAATGATGGAGCTCGATGAGGGAACGGACCTGTTCTCCGGGTTCGGCGACCGTGCCGAGGTCTGGATGTCCCACGGCGACCGCATCGAGGCCATGCCCGGCGGATTCGTGCGCATCGCCCATACCGAGCACTGCCCGGTGGCTGCCATGAAGGACGCCGCCCGCCGCTTCTACGGCGTCCAGTTCCACCCCGAGGTGGTCCACACCCCCCGCGGGGAGGAGATGCTCGGCAACTTCCTCTTCGCCGTGTGCGACTGTCGCCCCACCTGGACCATGGCCGGCTTCATCGAAACCGAGGTGGAGGAGATCCGCCGCAAGGTGGGTGACGGCCGGGTCATCTGCGGGCTGTCCGGAGGGGTCGACTCGTCGGTGGTGGCGGTGCTCATCCATCGGGCCATCGGCGACCAGCTCACCTGCGTGTTCGTCAACAACGGACTGCTGCGCAAGGGCGAGGCGGAAAAGGTGGTCAACCTTTTCAGCAAGCATTTCAAGATCAACCTGAAGTACGTGGACGCCGCCGACCGTTTCCTGGACAAGCTGGCAGGCGTCACCGATCCGGAACGGAAGCGGAAGATCATCGGCAACGAGTTCATCTACCTGTTCGAGGAAGAGGCGAAAAAACTCGGCAGGGTGGATTACCTGGCCCAGGGAACCCTCTACCCGGATGTCATCGAATCCGTGTCCACCAAGGGGCCGTCCGCGGTCATCAAGAGCCACCACAACGTGGGCGGCCTGCCGGAAAAGATGAACCTGAAGCTGCTGGAGCCGGTGCGCGAGCTGTTCAAGGACGAGGTGCGGCTCCTGGGCCGCGAGCTGGGGATGCCGGACGAGGTGATACACCGCCAGCCGTTCCCCGGTCCCGGCCTGGCCATCCGCTGCATCGGCGAGATAGACGCCGAGCGTCTCGAGATCCTGCGCGAGGCGGATGCGGTCGTCCTGGACGAGATCCGCAAGGCAGGCCTCTACCGCGAGATCTGGCAGTCTTTCGCCGTGCTCCTGCCGGTGAGGACCGTGGGGGTGATGGGCGATGCGCGCACCTACGATTACACAATCGCGCTGCGTGCGGTCAACTCCCTGGACGGCATGACCGCCGACTGGGTCAAGCTCCCCTACGAGGTGCTGGGCGCCATCTCCTCCCGCATCATCAACGAGGTGAAGGGCGTGAACAGGGTGGTGTACGACATCAGCCAGAAGCCGCCCTCAACCATTGAGTGGGAGTGAAAAGAAAAAAGTGAAAAGTAAAAAGTGATAAGTGAAAAGTGAAAGGTAGAAGGTGAAAGCGTGGCGCCTGCTGCGCGGTAATCGCATGGATACCATTGACTTGATAATTTTCGATCTGGACGGCACCCTCATCGACTCCCTCGATGACCTGGCCGATGCGACCAACCACATGCTCACCTCTCTGGGGAGGAAGGCCGTGAGCCTGGATCAGGTTCGGGGCTACGTGGGGCAGGGGGCCCGCCGCCTGGTGGAAAAGGCGATGCCCGATGCGGTGGCGGAGGAAATCGAGATTGGCCTGTCCGTGTTTCTCGCCTACAACGAGGAGCATATCGTGGACAAGACACGCCTCTATCCCGGTGTCGAGGAAACGCTCTCGGCCCTGCGCGGCGCGGGAAAGACCCTGGCCGTGGTTTCCAACAAGAACGTGGCCCTGTGCCGCAAGGTGCTGACCACCCTGAAGGCGGACGGTTTTTTCGAATGCATCATCGGCGCCGATTCGCTCAGGGATAGAAAACCGTCGCCCGAACCGCTTTTCAAGGTCATGCGCGACCTCGGCTTCTCTCCGCGACAGACCGCCATCGTCGGCGACAGCATCAACGATATCGCGGCCGGAAAGGCGGCGGGCATCGCCGCCGTCGGCTGTACCTTCGGGTATGGGGACAGAGCGGAAGTCGCCGCCGCCGATTACCTCGTCGACACGGTGCCCGACCTGTTGGAACTCCCGATATTCGTCGGGAAGTAGTCACCCAAGGCGCCGATGTCGGCGCCTTTCTCCCCTCCCGTACATTCCTTCCCGGAGCCGCTTCCTTCGACCTGTCGCACGGGGCCGGGCGGACCGATATCCTTCGGAGCAGATACATGAGACAGATCGTGCTGGCATCCACCTCCCCCTATCGACGCGAACTCCTGGAGCGGCTCGGCATGCCGTTCACGGTCGCGGAACCGCTGTTCGAGGAACGGATCGACCAGGATGTGGAACCGGCGGAACTGGTGCGGACCTTCGCCCTGGGTAAGGCGCTCTCGCTGGCCGCCGCCTTTCCCGACGCTGTGGTCATCGGTTCGGATCAGGTGTTCGTGGCCGGAGGAGAGATCGTCGGCAAGCCGGGCACGGCTGAGCGGGCCTTTGAGCAGCTGAAGCGCATGTCGGGAGGAACCCACACCTTTTATACCGGCCTTGCCGCAGTGGACACCGCCGGCGGTGAAAACCGCATATCATGCGTCCCCTTTTCCGTGACCCTTCGCGACCTCACCGACGACGAGATTCGAAACTACATCCGCCGGGAAAATCCCCTCAACTGCGCCGGCGCCTTCATGATAGAGGGACTCGGCATCGCCCTCATGGAGAGGCTGGAAGGCGCCGACTTCACCGCCCTCATCGGCCTTCCCCTCATCGAACTCGTAACCATGCTGAGAATGCTCGGGATTAATCCCCTGGGATCGTAACGCGCAGCATGGGCACCCCCTTTGAAAGCATACGCGGAGATGGACGCTTTCGGCTGATTGCGAAGCTTGCGGACCTTTTCGGGGTTCAGGCGTTTCTCGTCGGCGGCGGATTACGGGACGCGGTCATGGGCCGGGCCGTGCGGGATTACGATTTCGCCCTGAGCGGCGCTGAAGAAGAGTTGCCCAAGGAACTGGCACGCCTCATCGGAGGGCACTTTTTCCGGCTCGACCGGGAACGGCGGCAGTCGCGGGTCGTGACCTCCGCGGAGGACGGGAGGTTTACCCTCGACTTCGCCCCGATACGGGGAAGGGATCTGCTGGAAGATCTCACCCTGCGGGATTTCACCGTAAACAGCCTTGCTCTTCCGGTCACAAAAGACATTTCACCTCTCGTCGATCCGCTCGATGGAATGAAAGACATTGTCGAGGGGAGGATACGGGTCTGTAGCGAAAGGTCCTTTGACGACGACCCGCTGCGTCTCCTGCGGGCGGTCCGGTTCGCCGCGACCCTGGGTTTCGGGATAGACGGCGGAACTTGGACGGAGATGGTGAGGCGGCCCCATCTCCTTGCCGGTGTCGCAGGGGAACGGGTCCGTGAGGAGTTCTTTCTCATCCTGGATGCGCCGGGCATTGCACCGTCCCTGGAAATGCTCCGGAAGTCAGGACTCATGCACCGGGTCCTCCCTGTCGTTGCTCACGGGGAGGAGGTGTCCGATGATTGTGACGGGCGTATCGCCCGCGCCGCTGAAGCAGAAAGGGTTTTGGAGAATCCTGCTTTCCATTTCCCCGACGACGGAAAGGAATTGGCGGTCTATTTCCAGCGGAGAATCGAAGGCGGGGTTGCGCTTTCGTCGCTCATAAAGCTGGCTGCGTTCCTTGCCGGCGAGGATGCGGAAAGGAGCATCGTGCTGTGCCGCGATCGCCTGCGGCTGGGCACGAAGGCCGGGTCGGAGCTGCAATCACTCTGCCGCTGCTCCTCCTCCTTTCCTCCCGCGGTGACGGAGAGGTCCGGTAATCGCGTACTTTTCCGCTTTTTCAGGGACCGGGAGCCTGCCGGGCCGGAACTGTTGGTCCTGCCGCTTGCGAACAACGCCGTTTCGCCGGAATTGGCGGTCAGGCTGGTCTCCTACTACTTCCATTCCTACCGACCGGCGCAAGGAGATCTGCTGCTCACCGGCGACCAGGTGATGGCCCTTCTTGGGATCGGGCAAGGCCCTTCCCTTGGCGGGATCCTGGATGCGCTGCGGGAGGCGGAAGCTCTCGGCCATGTGACCACGGAAGCGGAAGCGCGGGATTTCCTTCTGAAAAAGCAGTTGACAAAAGAGGAGCCGATGGGATAAATAAACAGTCTCACGCGGGAATAACTCAGTGGTAGAGTGTCAGCTTCCCAAGCTGAAGGTCGCGGGTTCGAGTCCCGTTTCCCGCTCCAAAGAAAATAAAAAAGGGGTCAGGTCGAAGGACCTGACCCCTTTTTTCATGGTTTTTGTCGCTTGCATCCGTTTGTCATCGGGATTTCCAGGGATCATGCATGCAAGGGAAAACTCGACGCCGCGAGGCGGCGTTCACGATTCAGGTGGAGAAAGGTGTTTTCTGGTATGAGCGATGAGATGGGGACACCCGATGACGAGGTGGCGGGCGATCTCGATGAATTGCTGGCGCCGGCATCGATGCGGATGCCGTTCGGCAGGTACCGGGGGCGGTTGCTGATCGATCTGCCGGAACCGTACGTGGTATGGTTTGCCAGGCACGGTTTTCCGGAGGGGAAACTGGGGAGGATGCTGCGGGCCGTCTACGAGATCAAGGTGAACGGACTGGAATATCTTTTCACACCGCTACGGCAACGATGACGTTCGCCAATCCGGTTCGGCCAGCAGCAGCCGGTTTTGTGGCGTGATGTCCTCCGGAATCAGCTGCGTAACGACCCGGTATCCCCGTGAGCGCAGGCGCGCAACCCTGGCCACATCCATGGCCAGCGGACCGTCCAGCCACCCCTCCAGCCCGCCCAGGTCGGCGCCGGCAAGGTCGTGACAGCAGGGGAGCAGTGCCAGCCGCGCCCCGGCTGCCGAGGCCCGATCGATGACCAGATCGGTCAGGCCGCCGCATGCGTGCACGGAGACTATCAGGTCGTCGCGCCGAAGCTTCACCTCCTCCAGGTCGGATTCCACGAAGTGCACCCGGCCCTTCAGCCGCGGCCAGGCGCCCGTCAGGGACCCGGCAAGAGTGCCCGCGCTTTCCGGCATGCGACGGTCCACAGCCAGGGCCTCGGGTGAGCTGTTGTCGAGCAGCAGGAGGATAATGGCCAGAAGTCCGTGGCCGCATGCAAGGTCCACGACCCTGCCGCCCCGGAACCGGCGACGGACCCGCCGCGCAACCTCCCACGCCTCGTACAGCTCCTTGCGCGGCAGGCAGCCGGCCCGGCAGACCGCCCGTGCGATTGCATCGAACAGCGTGTCTCCGGCGAACCGGGGCAGGAGCCTTTCCGTAAGCCGGTTTCGTGACGACCTGTCGAGGGGGGTCATGCTATGCGCGCTCCTGAAGCAGGACTCTGCAGGATGGCATGGACTCTGCCGACCTGGCCGTCCGCCAGCCTGACCTTGATTCCGCGCGAGTGGAAGGGTGCGCTGGTGAGGATGTCCTTGACTATCCCTTCCGTAAGCCTTCCGGTCCGCTGGTCTTTCTTGAGCACGATGGCAACCGGGAGGCCGGGATGGATGTCTTTCCTGTTCTGTCCGTTCATGGTGTCTCCGTGCGGCAGGGGTGTCTTGTTGTCTCCACGGGATTACGCTCGTTGCACGCCGATTCCCGCAAAAGCGCCTTGTCCGTGCGGGACAGCGCCTTGATGGCGGCTTCCCGCTTTCCAGCGGAGCTTCGGGTATGCCCGCTTTCCAGGTACACCACCTCCACGGGCGCGCGGCCCCTGAAATACCGGGCGCCTCGCCCCTCACCATGCCGGCGGAAACGCCGTTCGATGTCCGTGGTAATTCCCGTGTAGAGAGAGCCGTCGGAACAGAGGATCATGTAGACCTGCCAGTTCATTTCAGGGGCTTTCCGGCCGGGGGAGGCGGAGCCCCTTTTTCTTCGTTCGGCCCATTCTTACCCACAACGCCTTCAATCCACCGGGAAAGGGCCTTGCCGTTACGCAGGGTCTCCTCGGGGATGACCAGCCCGTTTTTTGCCGCCAGGTCGTTGGCGTATTTCAGCTGGGCCTCGCTCGGACCGCCGCCCGCGACCCGCGCCGGCGGAGCGGAGAACCCCATCTTGGCATGCACCCCCCTGCAGAAGCGCTGCCAGGTCTCCTTCTGCTCGACGATCAGGTCGAGAAATCCTTCCATCCTGCGGGTAAGGTCGTAATCGATCACCCAGGGATGCCTTTCCCGGAGATAGTCGACCAGGGTTTCGCCCGGCTGCAGCGGGACCACCTTTCCCTTTTCCTCTTTCACATAGGACCGGTCGATGATGTTCTTGGTGATGGCGGCATAGGTGGACGGCCGGCCGATGCCGAGCCGCTCCAGCTCCTTGACCAGGGAGCCGAGGGTAAACCTTCCGGGCGGCTTGGTCTTTTTCTCCTCCAGGGTTTCCTTCACCTTCGGAACCAGCTCGCCGGCCTCCACCGGGGGGAGCAGCTGCAGCCTCTCATCGTCCCCCTTCTTCTCCTTCTCCTCGTCGACCTCGGCATAGACCTTGAGAAAGCCCTCGAATTTCAGCACCCTCCCGGAGGCCTTGAACTTCTCTCCGGCCACCTCGAAGATCATGGTGGTGGAGTCGTAGCGGGCCGGGGCCATCTGGCTTGCCACGGCCCGCCTGAATATCAGCTCGTAGAGCCGGGCATGATCGGCGGTAAGCCCTTCCTTCCTGACGATGGCGGCGATGTCCGCGGCCGAATGCATGTGCGTTGGGCGGATCCCTTCATGGGCATCGGCCTGGGTGTTTTTCGATTTGTGCCGGATTGGTTTTGCCGGGAGATACTCCGCACCGAGCGCCTTTCCGAGGAACTCGCGTATCTCGGCGATGAATGCCTCGTCCATGCGCACCGAGTCGGTGCGGTGATAGGTCGTCAGACCGTGGTCGAACAGCCCCTGCGCCAGCTTCATGGTCTGCTCCGGGGTGAACTTCAGGCGCACGGCGGCGGCCGCCTGCAGGTCCACCGTGGTGAACGGCGGTTTCGGCGATTGGCGGGATTCCTTCCTGTCCACCTTGACGGCCAGGGCGTGGGTTTCCTTTTGAACGGCTTCGACGATCGCCTGGGCATCGGCCGGTTTCCCGAATTTTCCTTTCACATGGCGGGCGAGGAAGAGCGTCCCCTCCTTGTCCAGCCGGATGTCGAGCACCCAGTACGGGGAGGGGACAAAGTCCCGGATCTCCCGCTCCCGGTCCACCACCAGGCGCACGGCGGGGGACTGGACCCGGCCGACGCTGTACTTCCCCCGGAGGCTCCTGCTCGCCAGGGGAGAGAGGATATAGCCCACCAGCCGGTCGCCGATCCTCCTGCCGAGGAATGCGTGGTACAGGCCCGCGTTGGTCTCCTCAAAGGGGACCGCCCTGGCCAGCGATTCCTTCAGCCCTTTCTCGGTGACCTCGAACACCTCCATGCGCAAGCATTCCCTGGCGACCGACTTCACCTCCTCGTGGATGTGGCAGCTGATGGCGTACCCTTCCCGGTCCGGGTCACCGGCGAGCATGACGGTTTCGCCCCTGGCCGCGGACCGGAGCTCGTCGGGCAGGTTCTTTTTCTTCCCGTGGTAGACGAAGGTCGGTTCATAGCTCTTCAGGTCCACGCCCATGTGGGAATCGGGAAGGTCCTTGAAGTGCCCGACCGTGGACATGGTTTTCACCTTGAGGATGGACTGTATCTTCTTCGCCTTGGTCGGCGATTCGACGATGATGAGCATGGAGCGGGATACCTTGTCGGACTGCGGTGTCGGGTGATTCTGTCTGGCCGGCGCCAGCATACACGAAAAAGTCCCCCGTGCGCCATGATAAACCTGGATTCGTCAGTTGCAGTCATCCTTCGTTCACTCCGCCCGCCACCATCAGCCATACCTTACCGGGAGTGGCCGCCCGTCTGCTTCTTTTTCTGATCCCGGCCCGCGGGATCGCATGCATCGGACATTCACGTCGCGATGCCGAGCCGCGGCAGGATCACGGTCTGCAGAAGAATCCACAAGGCTGCGACAGCAATGATGATAAGAATCCCTTTCATCGTTCCTCCCCTGAAGTTGTCATGCGAAACCGGTCTTTCTCACCGGTTGTTGAAGATGCCGTCCCGGCATCGCTCAGAATCGTCAACCGCCGCTGGTGCAGGATGCGCTCGACAGCGAGCCGGGCGAGGAAAAGGATGACAACTCCCTGGCGACCACGGACGACCCGCATTTCGGACAGGCAACGGTTTCCCCGCTCTCGTTCTTGTGGAGTTTTTCAAATCGGTGACAGCAGTGTCGGCACGAGTATTCGTAGATAGGCATGGTCCACCTCCCGGCAATAAAATTCAAAATTTCGAATATAATAATATTTATAATGCCCTGTGTCAACGGTTCAGTCGTCAATCCCGCGCAATGGGACCTGGACGAGAACAACCCGGTGGATGGTGCGGACATGCTGCAGGGGCGCACCGGCGTGCGGGCGGCAACCGGGGATGATTTGCCCGTAGGGGCGATTCAGGCCAGGGAGCAGGGTGACAATGTGCTGAGTACTGCGTGGCGGTTGCAAACTCGTTTTGGTTCTGCACCTGCGCCGTGCCGCCTTCCTTTGTGTATTAATTGAAAAGAATTAAATGGTTTTGTGGTTTCGGTTCTGGTAAAAAAAGGACCAGTGATGAGTGAAGGGTGAAGAGTGAAGGGTGAAAAATTTGGTTTTTCCGAGGTCGACTGATGGACCGTGTAAAGAGAATACAGCGAAGTTTTACGACTTAAAGCCGCCACTGTCGGATGTATCCGAGTGGCGGTTTTTTCGTGCGCCCGGATGCAGAGCAGGTGAATACGGCAGGGGGAAGGGGATCTTCATCCCCTTTTGATGCGGGGTGCGTTGCCAGGAAGGTAAACGGCAGCCTGAATCGACAAGGGAGTTCGGACAATGTCTTTCACCCCCGACATCCACCACCGTCTCTCCCGGCGACTGCACGGCTATGACTACCGCGGCGCCGGTGCGTATTTCCTGACGATCTGCGCCTTCCAGCGGGAATGCCTGTTCGGCGAGGTTGTGGAAGGGGAGGTGCGGCTGACCCGTTACGGGGAAATCGTCCGGGAGGAATGGGGGAAAACGCCCATGCTGCGGCCGGATGTCGATTTGGATGCATTCGTGGTAATGCCGAATCATTTTCATGCCGTTATTTTCATTTTGCACGGTGATGATGCGCATGATGTTCGTCCTGCGACCGAATACGAATCGCCCGTAGGGGCGCACCGATGTGCGCCCGAAACATCAAATGGCGGAATCGGTGGGGCGCACATCGGTGCGCCCCTACGGAGAAAATCGGGATCTCTTGGGTCAATTGTTGCCGGGTTCAAATCCGCGGCAACCAAACGCATTAACGATTTGCGCGACAATCCCGGATGCCCGGTCTGGCAGCGCAATTATTACGACCGTGTCATCCGCAGCGAAAAGGAGATGGCGAATATCCGTCGGTACATTGCCGAGAATCCGGCGAAATGGGACCTGGACGAGAACAACCCGGTGAATGCCGTGAACATGCCGTAGGGGCGCACCGATGTGCGCCCCTACGAAACATATACCTGAACCAGCGCGGTGGAGCGCGGAAACTGTTTCCCGGCCGGGCGCGCTACCGGAAGGAATCATGAACGCACTGTTTGTCCACGGAATGGGGCGAACCGGGCTTTCCTGGACGCCAACCCTGATCCGTTTTCGTTCCAGGGGAATAAAAACCTTCGTATTCAACTACAGCGTCACGCTGCATGACTTTTCAACCATAGCGGCCAGGCTCGCCGGGAAGCTGGAGCGGGTTTCCGGGCAGGGAGCTTACGTGGTGATCGGCCATTCCCTGGGAGGTATCCTGCTGCGCGCGGCCCTTCATGAAGTGCCTCCCGGCAGTCGGATGCCGGACAGGATGTTTCTTCTCGGTTCCCCGGTCGTAACACCGCAGCTGGCGCAGCGCCTGGGAAGAAATCCGCTCTTTCGCGCCGTGACACGGGATTGCGGTAACCTGCTCGGTTCCGAATGCAGAATGTCGTCTGTTCCCGGAACAGACATCCCGGTGGTGGCGATAATCGGGATCCGGGGATGGGGCGGACGGGTTTCCCCCTTCGGGGCGGAGCCGAATGACGGTGTCGTTGCGGCCGGAGAGTGCCGCGCGGCATGGATTACCGAGGAGATCCGGGTTCCGGTCGTCCATACCTTGCTGCCGTCGAGCCCATGCGTGGCCGATCTGATGCTTGAGAGAATCCTGACGGATTGCAGTGATTCCATTACCATGTGAGGTTGTATGAACATCTACCAACTGAAAATCACCCTGCTCAACATTGAGCCGAAAATCTACCGGATCGTGCAGGTGCCGGCCGCCATCACCCTGCGCAACCTTCACAAGGTGATCCAGAAGGTTATGGCATGGGAGAATTGCCACCTGTACCACTTCGTCAAAGGCAAGGTCTTTTATGCTCCCCAATCGACCGAATTCAGCTTCGGGCAAGGTATGAGCGACCGCTCGGCGCCGCTGTGCGAGCTGCTCCCCAAGGTGCGAAACAAGCTGATCTACGAATACGATTTCGGCGATGGCTGGCTCCATGAAGTGCTGCTGCAGAAGATCCTTGCCGCGGAGGAAGGGGTGCGTTATCCCGTCTGCATCGAGGGGAAATTTGCCGCTCCGCCTGAAGGCAGCGGCGGGCCGCCCGGCTATTGCAATCTGCTGGAAGCCCTGGACGATCCGGGTCATGAAGGGCATGAGGATGCCGTGGCGTGGCTGGGAGACGGCTTTGATCCGGAATTCTTCGATCTGGAACGGGTCAACCGGCAGTTGCGACGGATAAAGGTATAGAGCTTGTTCGTAAATAAGCGTCCCGGGCTCGCATACCGTCTTCACGCCGTCTTTGCCCGGTCCTCAATCGCAGAATCCTCGACGTAGCCCTGCTATGCCTGCGGTTTTGCTCAATCGTCCCGGCCAAATCCGACATAAATCCGGGCGCGATCACTCGAAACGTTACTTACGAACAAGCTCTCAGGAAGATTATGTCTGACCGTTACGACACATCGCATCTTATTGAAGACCGGTACGAGCCCGGCTCAGACGGCACGGTGTTGCGCAATTTGCTTGGTATTACGAGAAAGGAGGAATTGGAGTACATCGAAGAGGTGAGGTTCGAGCACCTCATGGAAAAGTCCGTTGCCAGCTTCGACAGCAATCATCGCTTCACCGCAAGGGACATTCTCTGGCTCCATAAGTTCTGGCTAAAAGGAGTCTTCTCCTGGGCCGGAGCCTACCGCTCCGTCAATATCGGGAAAGACGGATTCATGTTCGCGGCTGCCGCCCATGTGCCGGAGCTGATGCGACAGTTCGAACTCGACCAGTTAACCCGCTTCACACCGTGTCGATTCGACCGGGCCGTGGATGTTGTGTCGGCTCTGGCTGAGGTGCATGTGGAACTGATTCTTATTCACCCCTTCAGGGAAGGGAACGGCAGGATCGCCCGGCTCCTGTCAGTGCTCATGGCACTGCAGGCAGGACTCCCACCTCTGGACTTCTCGGATTTGCAGGGAACAGAGCGTGAAGCATATTTTGCCGCTATACAGGCAGGATTGGATCGAGATTACAGGGCGATGGAGAGGATTTTCAGCAGGGTTATCGAGCGGACTTTGTCCGCTTGCGGGTTGTAAAGCTCGCGGTATCTTCCTTGACGGAATCGGAGAGTTCTTCCTTCAAGTGAATCCCTTCAATGGCAAAAGACGACACCAGCGAACGACGCATCAGGAGCTTGCGCTGGGCCGGGTCTTTCAGGAAGGGATTGGTTTCGAGTAGTGACTTTTTCATAGAGGCACAATACCATATTGCGGGCAATGGGGCGAGGATTTTGAATGGTGTCGGTGAGTTCTTGTCTGAGGAAATGATGAACTGTATTGCCAATCAGGTGGCGCAGCTTTGGCGGGAAGTGGAGGCGCCGATGTACAAGAAGGCAAAGCGGAAAGCAATGGCTTGATTCCCGCAAGTCAAACCCCAGGATTTTCCCCCAGGAAGAAGTAGGTTGGAGGCTATATGGGAAAGATATTTCAGCTGTTCCTGAGTATCATCTGGTTGTTGTGCTGCATCAGTTTTATTCCTGCCGAATCATCGGCCGGTTTTGGTAAATGGCAGCTCAGAAACCCGTCGTCACCGTCGATATTTATTCAGAGCCTGGCATACGGAAAAGGCACGTATGTGGCTTCTACGATTGCAGGAATTGTCTATTCGGATGATCTGATCACATGGCGGAAAGCTGACGTGCCGACCATGTATCCGATCCACATGATCAGATACCATAATGGCGTTTTCTATGCGATTTCCAACAACGGCCCGAGCTTTTCATCCGCAAACGGAGTTACCTGGACAAAGGAAAGTTTTCCCGGCACTCCGAGTCTCCTTGATGTGGTCTTTGGGAAAAGCCTGCTCGTCGCAGTTGGCAAAGAGGATATTTTTGTTGCGGAGCAGGGTGAACCTTGGACCAGGGTCAAGGTAAGGCATGCCGGAGAGGTTGTTGGGGTCGCCTTCGGCAATGGAGTTTTTACCGTGGTTGGTAAAAAGGGGAGTATCTTGGTTTCGCGGAACGGAAGAGATTGGAATGAAGTCGACCTCGGCATGAAGGGTGACTTTACTGCAATAGCCTTCGGCAACGAACGGTTTGTCGCCGCTACGGAACAAGATACCGTTAAGGGTTCGGTTACCACTATCGGTCCGCGGAAATGTATTACTTCCCAGGATGGATACTCCTGGACCGAACCGCAGGTTATTACAGGGAGAATTGGCAGTATTATATGGAAAAAAGGACGTTTCTGGAGCGTCCCATTTCAGGGTGTCAGCTCGTCCAGCGACGGTGTTACCTGGAGAACAGCCCCCGGCACTTCCGATTCTAATATTTCCAATGTCTATGACGGCGGTGACTATCTTGTCGCTGTCGGTAACGGCATTCTCGTTTCGACTGATGGGGACAGATGGTCGCCGGTCGTTTCCGGTACGACAAAGGGACTGAATGACATAACGTATGCAAAGGGGCTGTTTATCGCGGTGGGCAGCCAAGGGGCCATTGTTACGTCGCCTGACGGGAGGAAATGGACGGAGCGGTATGTGACGTCCAAAGGTTTTTCAGGCGGTTTCAGTAGTATCCTCGAAATGAAAGACAAGCTTGTGGCCATAAGTACGAACTACATTTATTCTTCTGATAATGGACTGGACTGGCGGCAAGAATACATGCCGAAAGGTGTTGCGCCGTTTGCTGCTGCCAAAGGCGCTGAAGCGATTGTCGCGGTGGGAGCCGGGGGCAAAATCCTTCGTTCGACCGATTTGAAACACTGGAGTGTCATAGAGACGGGAATCAATGAACTGATCGCCGAAATAACCTATGGCGACGGTATTTTTACAGCCATAACCAACAACGGCTCCATCCTGACATCACGTGATCAGGGTAAAACGTGGCAAGTTACCTCCTTCAACGAGGATCTCAGGCTCTTGCACGTCAGTTTCGGTAACCGCAGATTCCTGCTGTATACCATGGAGCGAGGGATTTACGGAGATGTTTATCTATACTCGTCAGTTGACGGCGTGGGATGGCAACGTGTGCCCATGGAGGCGCCCCTGCCTTCGTCCATTTCCAGGCTCAGTTTCCTGCAAGGTGAATTCATCGCGACCACTTCAGGGAGCAAGATCCTGACATCGGCGGATGGGCGGGTGTGGACGGTTTCCGATACTGGGGCTCTTGGCTCCCTAAATGCCGTGGCCTATGGCAATAATTCGTACGTCGTGGTCGGTGCGCATGGAAGAATCATGCAAAGTGATGCCAGGCATTGATCGGGATCCGGGATACTCTCAAGGGTTGGAAAACTACCGACTGTTTTATCTGTCGATAATAATAATTTGAGCCCCGGTTTCCGTTGGTTTTTGCTTTTTCAGGAAATTTTTCACGGAAGAAGAAATGAGAATTGCAATAATGCAAGCCTGACCCGGGGACTCGCTTCCCATTGTCGATGCTTGCCCGGATGACTGGAAGAAGCCATGTTGCGGTAAGAAAAGCGATTGAAGAGATAAAAGCAGGGTGGCCGGTTCAATAAGTTACATAAGTTACCAGCGTCCCCTCAAGGGTCCCATGCCGTTATTTTCATTTTGCACGGTGATGATGCGCATGATGTTCGTCTTGCGACCGAATACGAATCGCCCGTAGGGGCGCACCGATGTGCGCCCGAAACATCAAATGGCGGAATCGGTGGGGCGCACATCGGTGCGCCCCTACGGAGAAAATCGGGATCTCTTGGGTCAATTGTTGCCGGGTTCAAATCCGCGGCAACCAAACGCATTAACGATTTGCGCGACAATCCCGGATGCCCGGTCTGGCAGCGCAATTATTACGACCGTGTCATCCGCAGCGAAAAGGAGATGGCGAATATCCGTCGGTACATTGCCGAGAATCCGGCGAAATGGGACCTGGACGAGAACAACCCGGTGAATGCCGTGAACATGCCGTAGGGGCGCACCGATGTGCGCCCGGCAACCGGTATTGATTATCCGTAGGGGCGACCCGCTGGGTCGCCCTCCACAACATACGGCGTCAATGACAGGGACCAACCTTGTGTTCGCCCGCCTTTCCGGGAAGGCGACAACGGGGTCACGGGAGGTCTGGAACAAAAAGGTGGTCGCAAGGATTCGGGCGACCCAGCGGGTCGGCCATAATGAACGCACGCATTAAAATCGGGCGACCCAGCGGGTCGCCCCTACCATCGTCATGACGGGACTTGAAAAATACCTTCGGCTGTTTGCCAATCTGCGCCGTGCACCCGGTGCCGGTTGGACCGCGGCAACGAAAAAGCGCGCGCCGCACAAGCCGATTCTGCTGCTGGCGCTTCTGGACCTGGTCGCGCGGGGCGCGTTCACGTCGAATTTCATCGAGGTAACCGGCGACCTGGTGGAGCTGAACGAGCTCTTCACCGGGTACTGGCGGCGGGTCGTGCCCCTTGGACAGACCAGCAGCATCGCGTATCCGTTCTTTCACCTGAAGAGTGAACCGTTCTGGGAACTCGTACCGTTGCCGGGCAAAGAAGCTCAACTGGAGCACACCAAGAGCGTCGGCAGCGTCAGTCAGCTTCGGACCGTCGCCCTTGGCGCACGGGTCGATGAGGACCTGTTCCTGCTCCTTCAGCGGCCCGACAGTCGCGCGGCATTGAGACAGGTCCTCGTTGAGTCTTGTTTTTCCGAGGAGGCTCAGGCGGCGTTGCGGGAACAGTTGCTCATCAATGCCGAGGCGTATACCTACAACCTGGAGCTGTTAAGGGTTGCGCATCAGCCGCTGGTGAAGGAAACCCTTGATTCTGACATGTACAAACCTGCCGTGCGGGACCAGGGTTTCCGGCGGGCTGTGGTTACAACGTACGACCATCGTTGTGCGCTCTGCGGGGTGCGGATCGTTACGGCGGAAGGGCATACCGTGGTCGATGCGGCCCACATCGTGCCATGGAGCGTGAGCAACAATGACGATATCCGAAATGGGATGGCGCTCTGCAAGCTTTGTCACTGGGCGTTCGACGAGGGGATGATGGGGGTGTCGGAGGATTATAATGTTGTTATGTCCCGACAGATTGCGGCCGATCCGAATGTGCCGGGATTCTTGCTGACGCTTTCGGGCAGGGGGATTATACCGCCTGCAGATAAGGATCTGTGGCCGGGGCAGGAGGATTTGAGGTAGCATCGGGGGTGGTCGACTTGTTTGAAATAATTACATGCTCAAACTGTACAGAAATACACAAAAGCCAAAGTCCGACACCGCGATCCGACCCCACGATCTCGTTAATTGAAAAGAATTAAATGGTTTTGTTGTTACAGTTCTGCTAAAAAAGTAACGGTTCGGGTTTGACGTCTGACACTTTTCCGGGGTTATCTGATGAGTAGTGTGACGAAAAAACAGGGAGAAACGGGATAGCTGAAGCCGCCACTGTCGGATGTTTTCGAGTGGCGGCTTTTTTGTGTGGACGCAAAAATGAACAATCTTTCAGACATAGAATTTCCCCCACTTTTAGACACTTCAAGTGCCGATATTATCAAGGACTTCTTTAATCCTGCATTGGCTGCTTCTGTGCGTTATGACCGGGGTGTGGGATTTTTTAGTGCTGCATGGCTGCGGATAGCCTCACAGGGGATGGTGACATTCGCCGCGAATGGTGGCTATGCGCGCTGGGTAACGAGTCCTATTCTATCTGAAGAGGATTGGAACGCCTTGAAGGAGGGGAGTGATGCTCGTACGAATGAAACTCTCAAGCTTGCCATTGAAGCGAATATTCATGATCTTCGTAAGGCATTAAACGAAGAGACCCTTTCTGCTCTTGCCTGGCTTGTGGCGGATGGCATTCTTGATTTCAAATTGGCATTGCCGCGCAACAAGCTGGATCAAGGTGAGTTCCATGATAAGTTCGGGATATTTACGGATTCTGAGGGAAATCAGGTCAGCTTCAATGGTTCGTATAGTGATAGTGTCCAAGGTACGAGAAACTATGAATCGATAAAGATTTTCAGCTCCAATCACCCCGTATTGGCATTGCTGGTAAAGGCGGATAGCGACCGGTTTGCCCGTTTGTGGAGCAACAATGATCCGAATGTTCAGGTATTCGACCTGCCAGAAGCCGCAAAGGCAAACATTATCAAACTTCGCACACAAGATCGTCCTTATCCGGAACCGAATAAGGAACAATTGAGCCTGATAAAAGATGGATCTAGCCTTGCCTATGTGCCCGCCCCAACCATGCCTGCCAGCATTGAATTGCGTGATTATCAAAATGAAGCGATAGAGGCATGGTTTGCTCATGACTGTCAGGGGTTGTTGGAAATGGCCACCGGCACAGGCAAAACCATCACGGCGTTATCGGCTTCTGTTCGGCTCTATGAGCGAGAAAAGCGGCTTGCCGTCATAATGACGGTGCCGTATCAGCATCTTGTAGACCAGTGGCACACGGAGAGCCAGCCATTCGGTTATCGCCCGGTTCTCGCCTACCAGAGCAAATCAAGCTGGTTCGAGCTACTAAACAGCATGGTTATGGATTACAGTTCTGGTTACCGTGATACGTTTTCCGTTATCACAACACATACGACGTTTATCTCGGCCGATTTTCAAGCAACCATTGCCCGACTTAACGGCCCCTGTCTCATTCTTGCCGATGAGGCCCACCATTTAGGTGCAGAGCAGAGTCGACAAAATTATCCCCGTCAGATTCCGTTTCGTTTGGCACTCTCCGCGACACCAGACCGCTGGTTTGATGACGAAGGGACAGCAGCCCTGCGAAGTTATTTCGGCGAAACGGTTTTTTCTTTCCCCTTGGAAAAAGCTATCGGTGTTAGCCTCACGCCCTATTATTACTATCCCCATTTGGTGCAATTGACAGATGACGAACTGGAAGCCTATCAGGAGCTGTCAACGAAGATTGCGCAACTCGCAGGTAGGGATGACGAACGGGCGCAGGAGACCCTTAAATTGTTGCTCATGCGTCGGGCCGAACTCCTGAATAGGGCGGCGAATAAGATTATTGAGCTGTCGAGGCTTATCGATGACAGCGAATACATTGATCACACCCTTTTTTACTGCGCACCGGGGCAGATTGATGAAGTACAGAAATTGCTCGGCTGGGAACATGGTCTGCTTGTGCAACGGTTCACCGCAGAAGAAGACGCCAGAGAGCGACAGCAACGGCTGGCCGATTTTGCCAGTGGCGAGATACAGGCACTTGTGGCCATGAAATGTCTTGATGAAGGTGTGGACGTGCCCAGCACCCGCACTGCCTATATCATGGCCAGTAGTAGTAACCCGCGGGAGTTTATTCAGCGGCGCGGTCGCGTGCTGCGAAAATCGCCTGGTAAAGAGTTTTCGGTGATTCATGACATGATTGCCGTGCCACCTACTGCATGGACAGCGAGCCAGGATTCGGCGACATTTAACATCGAACGAGGCATCATTCGCAAGGAGTTGGAGCGGTTCAAGGAATTTGCTTCTCCATCATTGAACAAGCACAAGGCGTTGGATGTGATTTGGGAACTTGCAAGCCGATATAACCTTATGGATTTCTGAGAGGGAATATGCAGAAAGAGAGACTGAACAACCTGTTTGAAACCTTTGATCCGGCAATACGCAACATTATCCTTGGTGTGCTGGACATCGAGCAGGAGCACATCTCCATGGAGCGGCCACGGGTGAAGGATCAAATCGACGAAATTGTAACAGCTGCCGCAAAAAAGGAAGTTGAAAGGCTTTCTGTAGAGGAACCGTCATGAAGCTGGAACGGATAACCATTGAAAATTTCAGACAATATTGCGGCAAACAGCGGGTAGAGTTTGCTAAAGACGACCAGAAGCGGGTAACGGTCATACATGGCATCAACGGTGCGGGGAAAACCTCTTTCTTCCTTTCTATCAATTGGTGTTTGTATGGAAAAAGCGTTGAAAACATCAAAGTAATTGATAATGTCGGCGAGCTGATGAGCAAAGAAGCCGTAAATCTGGCTGCGGTTGGAGAGACGATTCGCACGTCAGTTGACCTATCCTTTCTGCATAACGGTGACCGATATCTAGTTAAACGCATACTGCACGGTGTCAAGCAGGAAGACGGGACTGTAAGGGTTGAGGATACGGACACATTCACCATGATGCGGACCAAAGCCGACGGACAGGCTGAGCGTGTCAATAATCCTATTGGTACCATGAACTCCATACTCCCGGCCAACGTCCGAGAATACTTTCTGTTTGATGGTGAAAAGATAGATAATTTTGCCAAGCCGGAAGCGGCAGCGCAGGTAAAGCAGGCTATCTACTTGGTGCTTAAGCTGGAAATCCTTGAACGTGCCCGCCGCCATTTGGAAGGGCTAGCCTCTGACTACCGTAGAGAGCTGAAGAATAAGTCCGGGCAACAGCTTCGTGATTTGCTGGAACAGGAAGAACACGCCCGTACGGAGATTAAGAAGGCAAAGGAACGAGCAATAGAACTGCACGAAGAGATAGAATCTGCCGAGCGCAAGATTGCGGATATCGACAAGCGTCTGCGCGAAATGGAAAATACGAATATTCTTCAGCAACAACGTGATCGGATAGAGAAAGAGCTCAAACAGCGCCGAATCGAGATGGAGGAAATAGTCAACTCTGTTCGCGATCTGGCGACAGCTGGCTATTTCGTTGTTGCTGAAGAGCCAATTAAAAAAGCAATACAACTTTTGGAGGATAAACGGGCTCGAGGTGAGATCCCAAGCGACTATCGGCAACAATTTATCAAAGACCTTATAAGTAAAATGGTATGCGTCTGTGGTCGACCATTCACCGATGGCAGCGAGGAGCATCGCACCTTGTTGGCAAAGATAAGCCACGGTCTGCCGGACGCCTTGCAAGACGAAGTGCTGAATACGTGTGCTGTACTCCATGCATTTGAGCAGCGCACTGAAAAACATCGGGCCGAAGTTGACGCCTTCATGCGTCGCCGATCAGAACTTATTGACATCATTAGGAGCCTGGAGGCAGAGCTTGATGATGTAAGTCGCCAGTTAAAGGGCTCTCCCCTTGAAGAAATCAGTAGACTTGAGCGACAACGGGAGAATTTCAAAACCGATATCCAGGAAAATAATATTGAAATCGGCTCGTTGCATACCAGGATAGATGATTTCACGAGAAAACTAACAGACCTGAAAAAAGAGATTGATCGGGCGCGACGGGATGAGAAACGTGAAACGCTCCTAAGCACAAAACTTGATTTGGCACAACGATCAACAGACGCTATCGGAGAGATGTATCAAACATTTGCTGATGACATGCGGGAAAAGATTCAGGATAAGACAAAGGAGATTTTTAAGAAGCTGGTCTGGAAAGAAAGTCATTTTCAGGATGTCAAGCTTGGGCCTGATTTCAATTTGGAAGTCATTGACCGCTATGGGTATTCGGCTCGTCCTGAGCTATCAGCAGGTGAGCGGCAGGTGCTCAGTTTATCGTTTATCATGGCTATGTCGCGGATAAGCGACGAAGAGGCGCCCCTTGTAATGGATACCCCCTTTGGCCGGCTATCATCACACCATCGAAACGCTATCTCCGAGCACCTACCGGTCCTTGCCAGTCAATTGGTGCTTTTTGTAACTGACGAAGAGTTGCGAGACGAAGCGCGCCAGAATCTTGAAGCTCGTATCGGTGCCGAGTATCGGCTTGAGTTTAATTCAAAAACGAGTTGCACAGAAATTATTCCTTTGAGGTGAGATGATGGATATCCCTGCTAGCCGAGACACTGTGACGATTGATGAATCGGTGCATTACATATACAAGGACCTTACTGTTGGGACAGATCCGGTGACCGTGCCGTTCAAGACCATGAAAGATGTGTTTCTCTGGGCGGTTGCGCTTGGGTATAAACGAGGCGAACGGAGGCCTATTACTGGGAAAAAGGTTACAATTTTTCGTTGGGCGCAATTTGGACCGCAGACGGATATACCTGTCCTACGTGCAATAACTTTAGCTGATATGAATGATATTAGTTTGCTTTTAAGTCAAGAGGAGACGCTAAATGTGATAGAGGAATATGCAAATGCCGGAATCCATGATTTACGGGCAAAACTGATTGATGAGACTGGCCAACCGTTGTGGAATCTACAAGCATTACTTTGATCATAATTTCACCCTCCCATTTATGAATGCGTTAAAGATATGTAGGTAATACGCTTTGATAACTTATTCTGTAGACAATATGTCTTTAATACCCAAAAACCAGGGTATATATGCATTTTATATTAACATGATAAGCCCAGCAAAAATTGGTCTGATTGGCAATGAGGGTTTTTCAAATGACGAACTGTTAAACGCTAAAAAATTGTTGATACGTAGGTTCAAGAAATATTTAGCGTTTATACGATCTGATAAATTAGTAGGTAATTTAGTTGAGGAAGGAAAAGCTGAGCATGTTTCAAGAAAATATAGCATAATTGCGAACGGTTATACTTCATCGGGTTCCTTAGAAAAAATGATGGCATTATCTTTAGATGAAATATATAAATACGCTAAGATATCAGAACTTTTGTCTATTTTTGCCCAACCAATTTATGTCGGAATAACAACAAATCAAACACTATTCGACAGATACATTCAACATAAAAACGATTTTGAATACGGAACCGATAAGCCCAGTTTTGGTTTAAGGATGAGAAAAAATGGGCTAGACTGGGACGATTTACTTTTTTCTTGTGTCGAATTAGGTACTGATACGCACAATAAAAATATAATTAGTGCATTAGAAAAGCAGTTACAGTCAGTCTCAATGCCGTTATTAAGTGTTAGATAGGAGGATCAATGAAAAAAATAAGTCAAACTGAAGCTTATAACTTCTATAAATCAGGTAGTTTTGGTAGATTTTACTCAGGTGACTCTTTTCCAATCGAATACATACAGACTTCTTTCACCTCCGACGAATTGAATGACCTTACTTTAGCCAGAGATATAAGGCCTCCAGACAACATTGACTTCGATTTATTGATACAACGAGATATAGATGAAGTTCGCGTAAAAAGAGAAATTGAACCGTACTTAAATCCGAAAAAATCATTGGCGGAACTAAAAGCTAAGGTAATATTCTTTCCGCCATTATTGGCAGCAGTTATACCAATACAAGATAAAAAAATGCAATATTATTATCCTAATGAAGTTGGTTCGCAAGACGGAGAATTTGTTTACAGAGAATGGCCAGGGCTATATAAGTTGAAGTATTTCAAGGACGGAGGAGTCAATTCTTATCCGATAGAGACTTATTTAGAGGAAGAATATGTTAACTTCAATGTTGAAATAGAGCAAGTAGAGATTAGCTTAAGACTTGTAAAGGGTTCACAGCTTGGAGCAAAACTAGTTATAATAGATGGACAGCACAGGCTTTTTACCTTATTGACGTTATTGGATAAAGATACTTCCATCATTGAAAACCTTGTTGTGCCAGTATGTATATTAATGTCACCAAACTCAACACAAAATAGAAAAGCTAACTATCCTGTTGAAATACCAACAGTTCCAGAGGTTTTTCGTCATTTATTCGTTGATGTGAATAAAACGGTAGAGCTTGTTGGCGGTCATTTTAATATTCTATTGTCCGATAATAATGTTAGTAGTTTGATATGTAGACATTTATGTGATTCTGTACTGAAAGATTCAACCCTTGGACCAAAAGCTCTAGCGGTTATTGAATGGAATACTAAAACTGCAAAAGAATCTACCACAATTCAAAGACACTATTCATTGACAAGTATCGGTATAATAGACCAAGCGTTAACAGAAAGTTTTGGAGATAACAAATATCTTGTAAAATATATTCTTAATTTGGCAGCGCGTGAAACTGACCTATATCCAGATGAGGATAATGATATTGAGCACCCGACTGTTACCTGGACGACCTTTTCAACAACACAAAAAAAGATTCTTGATGAGCAAATTATATCCTTCCTAATTCCACCTTTGAAACGAATTTTTTTCGAAACAGCTGAGTTTAATAAAGCTTTCTGCATATTTGAGGAGGAAATAGAGAAGTTGTTAAATATTGTCAAATGCGGTGACGCTGATGACTCGATTGAGGCAAAAGGAGTTGTAAATCAAATTCTAGAATATATACCAATAGGATCATCTTCCTCTCATGATAAAGAAAGAATTCGTTATCGAAAATTTGAACTAAATATTAAGGAACGAAGAGAGGCCGAGGTTGCTACAATTATTTCCTATTCAATATTTCAAAGATCGATGTTTTTATCTTGGTCTGAGCTTTTGAAATATGGGAGACAAATAAATATATCGGTGGATAGTGTCACAAACGGTTTTATAAAACTGCTCAATATTGCTCTAAAGCATAAAGGGTCTATATTCAATTTTGATAAGCCATACATGCAGCACTCTGTTTTTGATTCCACCAAAATTAAACCTAAATCAGAAACTAAAAAAGCTTTATCTTCCCTGACGCTTGCATTTCTCGGTGCCCCTGAGGCCGCAAAATTGTTTCTAGAAGCATTAGGAAATGGGTTTTCAGGTGCTGAGTTATCTGAATTAGTTGAATTTGGCCAAAACAAGGCTTCAGAGTTTATTAGACATTACGAGAAAGAACGTAAAAAGACCTTTAGGGGTAGTTACAAAGTCGACTTCTCTATTGACAAAGATGATCGTGAAGAGCTTATGAAGGCCGAGGAAAAGCAAAAACTTCATCTAAGGGAAGTCAGAGAAGGTTGCCGAAATAAAGCTGACGTTGATAATGAGTTCGACAATCTCGTTGAGAAATACGCAAAAAATGATGTTGAACTTGCAAGCAAGGCTTTAAAAGAATTGTTAAATTATAATACAGACATAATCAGTTATGATGTTGAGCTCGACGATAACGGTGAGTAGGTGTTGTGAAAATAATATTGAATTTAGACATAAATGATTCTAACAATATTGAAAATATCGAATATATTCTTGAGCAACACATAGCTCAAGCATCAGAAATATCTTTACTTATTTTTGGAAAATATGAGGAGCTTGACAGATTAAAAATCGAAATTATCAAGAAATATAATAACTCGCTAATTTGCGTCTTGCCGTCCTTGACGGACGATGATATTTCTCTTCTTAACATAGCTTTTATGGCGAGCTGCGGTCTGGACCGGGTTGATGTTGTCAGCATTAAATGCAACGATATTGTTTATCAAAAATATCCAGATGATCTGGATAATAAAACTATTCCATATATTTATTCGAAAATGCATGAAGGTATTGTTTCTGCTTCAAAAGGGTGGTTATATCAAAAAGCCTATTGTCATCTGAAAGACATGAAGGAATTGTCCCGGATTATCCACGATACAACGTTATCAGCAAATCTAAACCAAATTGCAGTCATAATGAGAAACATTGTTGATGTTGAACAAGAATATATATTTGGCAATGACGTAAACAATCTGAAGGACATTTTACTGCAATCTCCAAAAAATCAATTTGAAAAGAATAATTTGCTCAATTTAGCTACTAAATATAGCTACATACATGATAATTATAAACATTATTTGCCACAGATCAGTATTAGATTGGAACAGCTAAATCTCATACTGCAACTGAGCAACGACGTGGCGATAGGCAAGCATGAAACTGATCTTATGTACTGGTTTTCTGCCTACTTTCTGATGTTAGCAACTTATTATAAGAAAAATTGCCAATATTACTCCGGCATACTGTTTATAATTCGCGCTCTAGAATGTGCTCTACAAGGTACTTGCTTTAAGCACGGAAAGGGTTGCTTTGGAAGATATGGTAAATTTGAGTTAAACGGTTGTCCTTGTACAGGTGTTGGAGAATTGAATAGATTTGTTTCCGGGAACTATTTATTATCATCCGAACAAATATTGCATTGTGTAGAAGATGTAATTGATATCAGAAATAAATCTGTTATAGGACATGGGTTCTCCTATTTAAATGAAGTTTCCTACGATCATTGCTATAAAAAAATTCGATCCTACATTGACTGCCTTGCTTCAAAAACCTTTTCTAATGCTAACCACTGGAAAATCCTGTCTGCTTATTCCCAATCAAACATATTGAAAGAATTAGGCGTTGTAATTGGCAAAAGCATGTTATCAAATGTGGTTAAGCAGATAAATTAGGGCAACGGTAAACCCTCGACTCGGCCTGGGGCCTAAGAAGTTTTCGAGTTTCGGGTGTCCTCTGCAGTTTCCCACATTCCGGTTAAAACGAGGACTTCAAGGAGTCGAAGGGTATCCGCTTCGTGAGTCACGGGGCTGCTCCCGCGCGGGTTCCAACTTGACGGAACGGATTCTGGTAACCCGCGTTTAATGGGTTCTGTGCCCTTTGAGTGGCTTACAAATCAAGCCACCGGCTCTTTAGGAGGTAATGACTTTGGGTAAAAATCAAAAAGTAATTGACTTCCATATTTATACGCGATAACTTCCAGCCTTGGGTGGAAGTTTGTAAAAATAGGTGTCAAAATGTCTACTGGTGAATATTCTTTTTCCGCAATCAAAGGGCGGCAAGCTGGTCGTGAATTTTACATCTCCATGTGCCCTTTAAAAATCGTTCCTCGTCTGTTCCTCTTTCAGACAGAGGACTTGCCCCCTGAGCTTCGCTCTCAACGAGTGCTGAACAAAGCTCGCATTCCCGAAATATCCCGCTATATAACTTCCAATCGTGAGAACTACATATTTTCAGCTATCACCGCTTCTATAGACCGTCAGGTTATTTTTGAGCGGCTGGTAGTTGATGGAATTGAGCTTGAAGATATTGGAAAACTTCGGATCCCGCTTGACGCTCGCTTCGTTTTAAACGATGGTCAACACCGTAGGGCAGCAATCGAAGAAGCCCTTAAGGAGCAACCTGACCTGGGCGATGAGACAATCTCCGTAGTTTTCTTTATCGATAAAGGCTTGAAGCACTCCCAGCAGATGTTTGCGGATCTGAACAAACACGCACTTAGGCCTTCCAAATCAACAGGCATTCTCTTTGACCATCGCGATCCGCTGTCTAGCCTTGCCTGCGAAATTGTCGAAAAAATCCCAGTTTTTAGGAATCTTACGGAGATGGAGAAGACATCCATATCCAACCGCTCAACAAAGCTCTTTACTTTAAGTGCGATCTATCAAGGTACGCTGTGTCTTTTACGAAAAACCGAGAAATCAAAGGCAATTACGGATGCAGAGATGAATGTTGCGTTTGATTTTTGGAGTTGTGTCACCGAAAACATGCGTGACTGGAAGCTTGCCGCAACGAAGGGAATAAGTACCCATGAGTTGCGAATGGATTACGTGCACGCCCACGCCCTTGCTTTGCATGCCTTTGGCAAGTTAGGCGCTACGTTATTATCCACACCTGGCAGAAATTTCAAAGATGACATAAAACGGCTCGACGATATCGATTGGGCTAGAAAAAATAGAGCCCTATGGGAAGGGCGAGCGATGCACAATGGTAAAATCAGCAAATCACACACCTGCGTAACCCTTACAACCAACTACCTCAAGAGCTATTTTGGTCTTCCTCTTTCACCAGAAGAGGCTGAAATAGAACAAGCATTCCTCAGGAAAGTCTGAACACCCCATGGACAAAATTACCGAAATCAAAGAACATATAAAAAAAGTGTATCTAGCCTACAACCGACCTTTTGTCGTTGGCTACTCTGGCGGCAAAGACTCAACGGCAGTCTTGCAGCTAGTGTGGGATGCTATCGAGGAAATACCCCAGGAGCAGTTGACCCAGGACATACATGTCATCACAACTGATACGCTGGTGGAGACACCGTACATCATCGAGTATGTGACCAAAAATCTGGAACAGATTAATGAGGTTGCACGCGCTCGTATGCTGCCTATTAATGCCCATCGCTTGACCCCGCGCTTCAAGAATAGCTTCTGGGTTAATTTGATTGGCAAGGGCTATCCGGCGCCAAGTCAATATTTCCGCTGGTGTACTGAGCGGCTGAAGATTGAGCCGGTTAATCGATTCATTGCGGAGAATGTGGACCAGTGGGGCGAGGCAACGGTTGTGCTTGGGGCTCGCCGTAGCGAGAGCGCATCCCGAAGTCAGGTTTTAAGTAATAAAACACGCGATATCATGGGGCTCTCTAAGCATCCTACCTTGCCGGCAGCCTTTGTGTTTACCCCTATTGAGGAGATGACAACGGATGATGTCTGGGCGTATCTGCTGAGTCATAAATGCCAGTGGGGTGGAAACAACAGAGATCTTGCAGCCATGTACCAGAATGCCAGTGGTGGCGAATGTCCGATGGTGGTAGATAAGTCAACGCCATCGTGCGGTAGTGGCCGCTTTGGTTGTTGGTCATGTACACTGGTGCAGCAAGATACCACAATGGAAAATCTTATTGATAACGGCGAGGAGTGGATGGCGCCACTTCTTGAATTCCGCGACTTTTTATGTGAAACGCAGGATCCCGAAAAGAAGCATATCTATCGCAGTCACAAGCGTAGGGATGGACAGGTTGCCTATGTGCGTGACGGAACGCGCATTGCCTATGGACCGTACAAGTTGGAGTGGCGTAAGGAGTTTCTAAAGCGATTACTCAATATTCAAAAATATGTGCAACAAAACGGGCCCGACCCGTCGATGAAACTTATCGCATTTGAAGAGCTTGAATTAATCCGCGATTTCTGGCGAGAAGAGGAGTGGGCCGATTCTGTTCCTGAAATCTATCGACAAGTGGTTGGTGATGATCACGTTTGGCTGGATGATGACGGCATAAAATATTCTCTGGAGGACCATGAACTGCTCAAGCAGCTGTGCAGGGATGCTGGCATCAATCCTGATCTGCCGACGAAGTTGATTGACCAAGAGCGACGCATGCAGGGGATGAGTCGTCGAGCCGGAATACTTCAAAAAATCGACCGAATACTTTCTGAGGAGTGGCGAACGGAAGAGGAAGTACTGGAGCAGCTTGGGGCGATGCATGGTATTCAATAAACTAACAATAACCAATGTAGGTAATTTTGCCGGAACGCACGAGTTCGTCCTAAAGGTGCAGGGTGGCACTGGAGAATTGCGCCCGATTGTTCTCTTTGGCGGTCTGAACGGTGCCGGGAAGACGACTGTTTTTGATGCCATCAAGCTCTGTCTCTATGGTTCGGATGTTTTCGGCAGCATCAGTGTTGCTAAGTACCATGAGTATCTCAGGCAGAAGATTCATAACTCCAAAGTTACCGTTTTGCAGCCGACCCAGGCTGCCATTTCTATTGAATTCGATTATACGCACCTGGGAGCGGTTTGCACCTACCGGGTTGAACGGTTCTGGGAGGTGGTCGGACAGAGGATTGTCGAAGTATTAAGTGTTACGCGTAACGGCAAGCAACTGGATGATGTGGAGCGTGGCGCTTGGCAGGATTTTATCAAAGAGATTATTCCGTTAGGGTTGTCGCAGCTATTCTTTTTCGATGGCGAAAAAATTCAAAAAATGATGTCGGATGACAGCAGCGATGAGTTGAGAAAGTCGATTCTATCGCTGTTGGGACTTGACCTGGTGGAGCGGTTGCGGGCCGATCTGAAGATTTACAGGAGCAAATTTCTTCAGGAAGCAAATAGCAGTGCCTATGCACAGGAGATGTCAGAGCTTGAAGAGCTAAAGGCCCTCAACACTGATGACATTCACAGGATCAATAATGAAAAAGCCGGCCTGCAATGCTCAATTGACCAGCTTGCTGGGCGGATAGCGACATATCGGGATAAAATAGCAGCGCAGGGGGAAGGATACTACCGCAACAGGGTAAATCTGGAGGAGAAGAAGCGAGCGATAGAGAATGAAATTGAGGATATCAAGGATAAACTACGTGAATTGGCTGCAGGTTTGTTGCCCGTTGCCGTTGCTGCAACTTATGCCCTGAAGGTGAAACGCCAGGTAGAAAGTGAAAATAAGTATAAAGCGGCTATTCTTCTTGCCGACAACCTAGATGATAAGTGTCGGGAGATCCTAACCCGAATTGATTCGGAAGACTTTCTAGCACGTATAGGCGTTAATGCCTCAAATCTTAAAAAGATTAAGAAGCGGTTGAAAGATGAAACGGCATCACTTTTTGCTATTCGGGAAAACTGCGAGCCGACAAACGAGGTATTTGGTTTTTCTCAGAAGCAAACGATTGAAATACTTCAGGCAATTGATTCGGCTCATACTACAATACCTGATGAAATTACTACGCTTACAGCCCGTTACGAAGTTAGGTATAGAGAACTTCAGGATACCGTTTCTTTCTTGAACAAAGTGCCGGATGAGGAGTTCATCCAGCCGATGTACGAAACTCTCAATAGCTTAAATGTCGAATTTGGTGGATTAACAGAAAAACGGGCTAATTTAGATGATCAGTTGGCAGAGCTAACCAACAAACGTAGTGAGTTGGATCGGCGGATTGGTCAACTTGAACGAAAAATCGCATCGTTATGTGAGTCGGACGAACGGCTGCAAACGGTACTCAAAGTGGAAAATGTCCTTGTCGAGTATCATCGGCAACTGGCAAAACATAAGATATATGCCTTGCAGGAAGAATTTACCACTATCTTCAAGATGTTGCATCGAAAAGAAGACATGATTGCCAAGGTGAAAGTCGACCCGCAATCTTTTGCCGTAACGCTTTATGACCGTCGGAACTCGATCATTAGTAAAGGGAGCCTATCTTCTGGTGAGCTGGAGATTTATGCCATGTCCATGCTGTGGGCATTGGCAAAGATATCGGGTCAAAAGCTGCCTTTCATTGTCGATACGCCGCTGGCAAGACTTGATTCGAAGCATCGCGATAATTTGGTCGATCTATTCTTCCCGTATGCCTCCCATCAGATGATTATCTTCTCAACTAATACGGAAGTTGACCAGCGGTATTTTGACCAATTAGAGCCCAATATTGCCAAGGCATACAACATTGAATATAGCGAAGAGCATAAGTCAACTGTAGTAAAGGAAGGTTACTTTTGGAACTGAATGGAATTGAATTCAAGCGAATTAAGCTGTCACAGGAATCGACCAAGAAGTTACAATTGTTCAAAGGCCGAACGGGGTTGACGCCGAACATTGCCTGTCGTTTGGCACTGGGTATCTCACTTGCCGAAAACAATCTGCCGGCACTCGAGCTATTTACTGAAGAATCGGGGCAAGAAATCAATCGGTACACGTTGTTTGGAGAGCATGAGTTAATTTTGACGTCTCTTTTTCTGCAGTGGTGTCATGAGAAAGATATTGCTCCTGCTGAGAGGTATGCCTATTTCTTGGCCCACATCAACCGTGGAGTTGAGGTACTGGTAAACCGTGTGCGAGGGCTGGAAAACCTTGCTCAGTTGATAAAGGCGAACTGATGGAACCGCCGGTTTATTTGGATCATAATGCTACAACCCCGGTTGATAGGCGAGTTTTGGAGAAGATGTTGCCGTATTTCTGCGATGTATACGGCAATGCATCCAGCATAGATCATCTTCATGGGAATCGTGCGAAAAAGGCTGTTGACGAAGCACGGAATAATCTTGCCAAACTCTTGGGCTGCCGTAAGGACAGCGAAATTATCTTTACCAGTGGAGCTACTGAAGCCAACAACCTCGCCCTTGTCGGAGCCTATCGCAAGCTGCACGACAAGGGGAAGCACATCATCTCTTCCTCAATAGAACATCCAGCAGTGTTTGACACGCTACGCTTTCTCGAAAAAGAGGGAGCAGAAATAACTCTGTTGCCAGTCGATCAATACGGTGTTGTTGATGTCGGAGCCCTCAAGTCTGTAATCAGATGTGACACGATCCTGATATCGGTGATGTTTGCCAACAACGAAATTGGCACCATTCAACCAATCAAGGAAATTGGGGAAATCGCGAAGGCACACGGCGTCCTATTCCATGTTGATGCCGCTCAGGCGGTCGGTCACGAGTTGGTGCATGTCTATGAACTGGATATCGATTTGATGTCTTTTAGTGCCCACAAGTACTATGGTCCTAAAGGAGTTGGTGGGCTTTTCGTTCGCTCCTATTCTCCGATGGTGCGACTTGATGCTGTAACCTTCGGGGGTGGCCACGAGCGTGGACTGCGGCCTGGGACATTAAACGTGCCAGGCATTGTGGGTATGTCGGAAGCGCTATCAATTGCAGTTCAGGGGCAGAAAGTGGAAAGACAGCGAGTAGGGGCTGTTACTGCTACCATCGCTGCGAGGCTGCGAGCGGCTTTTCCGTCGATTAAGGTTAATGGCCATCCGGAGAATCGATTAAAGCATAACCTCAGCATTACTATCCCTGGCATTGAAGCAAAGGCACTTATTCATGCTTTGAAAGATAATCTGTCTTTTTCAGCCGGTTCTGCCTGCTCGACAACCAAAGTGGAGCCGTCCCATGTGCTCAAGGCTATCGGGTTAAGCGATGAGGAATGTTTCCAGACCATCCGGTTGGGGGCAGGGCGAACAACTGATAATCCTGAGGAAATAGCTGAGTCGTTGATTTGTGCAATTCGACAATTGGATCTCGGGGTCAGGCTTTGAACCTTTGATTTTTCCTCCCGAACAATCCGACCAACAGCATCCCGCCTCTCGCAGAGGCAATGGGGTCAAGCTTGCATCATTTGAAAAATCAGGAAGGCAAACCAACGTCGTCGGGTTTGACTTTCCGACTTTTCAGGGTCACCCCATGGGGTCAGGGTCACCCCATGGCGTCAGGCATTGATAGTTTGATATTTGGTCTGCACAACCAAGGAATCCTCTGGGAACCATGGGGAGAGGTCATGGGTTCGAGCATAGGGGCAGCCATGAGAGGCAGATTAGTTCCACCTCTGCCTGCTACCTCTTTCCGAACAGCTCCGCAAACAGCCTCTCGGACCTGGCCAGACCTTCCTCTGTCAATCCCACCGACTTCGCCTTTCCCCTGGGATCGAAGATATACCCTCTCTGAAAGAGCCTATCCATGACCTCGAAATCGAATCCCTTCCAGGCCCGATAGCCGTCGTGCAGCGTCAGGTAAAGGAGCGCCAGGACGCAATCGTCAATCCTGTCCTCGTCGAAATCCATGTCGTCACCCGAACTATTATAGGGTTCGGTTATCTCATGAACCTTGCTCGTCAAAGGAAACCGCTCCGGGTGAAGGATGCTCTCGAGCTCAAGGTCGATATCAAGCTCCGGCCAGTAAAGGTGATTTTCCGTAGGAAGCTCTACGTGCAGGATCTTCCCGACCGGCGCATCCCGGAACCAGGGGAATGTCTCGAAGGGAAGAAATACCTCTTCGGCACCGAGCAGCAGCCAGAACCCGTGCTTCGATATGTTCGTTACTTCAGCCGCCGAAATGTCGTTGCCATGCGCTGCGTATTTCATTCTCATGCCCCTCTAACATCCTGCGGACTCTTTCCAGGTCATGGTGGGTCAACCCGTAATTGCGAGCCAGTTCGATTCCGGGTTCAATCCAGAACTTCGCTTCACCGCCTTCGCCTTGAACATGGATATGCATTCGGGATTCCTCGAGAGAGAAGAAGAAAAACCGGAAACCGCCCTCCCTGAATACGGTAGGACTCACGGCCGGACCCTCCATGGGCGGGGTAATAACTGTTTGAATACAAATCGATAGCGTAGATAAAAATACGCCGGTCCTGGTGTCAAGTCAAGTTGCTGTGTGGTCTAACAGTTTGATTGTTAGCGGAAATGGGAAACCGATGGGGTCAGGCCTTGAAAGCTTGATAATTTGTCGGGCAGGTCGCAACGAACCGCTCCTGATGCCTTGTACCCCCTATCCTTGACCGAGGCATATCCCAGAACCCTGTGGGGTCAGGGGAATTCAAGGGACAGTATATTCAATTGACTTGGAATTAGAAACTGTTACTATTCGGCCATGGCCAGAATAGCCCGAGTAGTAGTGCCGGGAATACCCCACCATGTCACCCAGCGCGGCAATCGCCGCCAGCAGACCTTTTTCATCCCTGACGATTATAATGCCTATATCCGCCTGTTGGCCGAATGGTGCAAGAAATGCCGAGTTGAAATATGGGCCTGGTGTCTGATGCCGAATCACGTCCATCTCATAGCCGTGCCGGAAACGGAAACAGGGCTCGCTCGAGCCCTTGGCGAAGCGCATCGTCGCTATACCCGCAAAATCAACGTTCGCGAAGGGTGGAGAGGACACTTGTGGCAGGAGCGATTCGCTTCATTCCCCATGGATGAAGGTTACCTTCTGGCAGCTGCAAGATATATCGAGATGAATCCCGTAGCGGCAGGCATCGTATCGCACCCCGGGGAATATCAATGGAGCAGCGCCGGTGCACACCTGACAGGTCAGGACGATACCTTGACGCGAGTGAAGCCATTGCTGGCAATGGTACAAAATTGGGCGGATTTTCTGACCTTGTCGTCAGACGAAGAGATGGCAACGTTCCGCAAACATGAACGGAGCGGCAGGCCGCTGGGCCGGGAATCATTTATAGCGAGTCTTGAGGAGAATTTGTCACGGATTCTGCTGCCACAAAAACGAGGCCCAAAAGCGAAAGGGAGGTAGTTTGATATACAGTCCCTGTAATTCGTCGTTGCCTTCATGATACATCAAGCCATTTCTGCATCGGAGCCCCTTTAATGGAACAAAAACCTGCAAATATCATCTATGGGGTCGACGATATCCCACCGCTTCGAGCGTTACTGTTATTGGCGTTTCAACACGCCGGTCTCGCGCTTGTCTTTATAGTGTATCCCCTGATGCTGGTCTCCGAGTCACAGGGAACGTCGGCTGATGCCGAAGCAATTGCGACTGCGTCCATCCTGGCTATTGCCGCAGGCACATTTCTGCAATGTTATGGTCGAAATGGCATCGGAAGCGGCTTTCTTGCCGTGCATATCAACAACCCGGTGTACCTGCCGGTTTCTCTGTATGCAGCCAGTATGGGGGGGCTGGGGCTCGTATTCGGAATGACGATTATCGCCGGAATTTTCGGTGCTCTTTTCTCCAGAATTCTTAAACATCAACGTCACCTCTTTCCGGCAGAAGTCTGCGGCGTGGGTATCGTGATGCTCGGGATCTCCATGGTCGGGTCAGCCGTAGCGAGGTTTCTGGGTTTACAAGGTACCGGGCATGTCGACCCGAATGCTATTGCCGTTGCAGCTGTTTCCTTGATACTCATGGTTGCCTTGAGTATATGGACAAAGGGGCGCATCCGGTTATATTCGGTGTTAATCGGCTTGACGGGCGGTTATGTCGCCGCGCTGGCAATGGGAGTCATCGACCCTTCCACCCTCAGGGCTGTCCTGGATGACGGTTTTTTTGCGTTACCGGCAGTAGCGCTGCCGGGCTGGAAATTTCAAGGGGCTTTGCTGATTCCTTTCCTGATGACGTCACTGATTGCGTCGCTGGACAGTGTCGCCGGTATCGTTACCTGCCAGAAGATCAATCAATCGGAATGGGTTCGTCCGGACATGGGAAGTATCAGTCGCGGGATTCTGGCTGACGGCGCCGGCACCGCCATTGCCGGAGTTCTGGGAGGCATCGGAACCGGAATATCCACCGCGCATATCGCCCTGTCCTCGGCGACAGGCGCGACCGCCCGCCGCATCGGGTTAATGACGGCCGTACTGCTTCTGGCCACGGCATTTGTTCCACCGGTCGCTAAATTGCTGTCCAGAATGCCGACGCCGGTGATCGGAGCCGTACTGGTCTATACAGCCGCCTTTCTCATCACTTCGGGGATGGAGCTTATTACGTCCAGAATGCTGGACAGTCGGCGTGTCTTTATGGTCGGCTTCTCCATAATCGCGGGGCTTTCCGTAATCCAGTTTCCGGTACTGTTCACGCATTCTCCAAACTGGTTCAGCAGCGTTTTCAGCTCCCCCTTTGCCGTTGCCACGATCTGCGCCTTCGTGCTGAATCTGCTTTTCCGCATCGGCACGGCACTGAACGCAACCGTACGCATTGAACCTCAACTTGAAAACATTGCGGAAGCCAGACGCTTTTTCGAGAACAGGTGCGCCTCATGGGGGGCCCGCCGTCAGGTGGTCAACCGTATGGAAGCTGCGGTCAACGAATTGCTGGAGACCGTAATTATGCGGAAGCTGGCGACAGGGCCTATTGATCTCCAGGTCCGTTTTGACGAATATGCCATCGATGTCGTTGTGCTTTATCCTGGTCTGGCAATTCCCTCGTCAACGCAGCGGCCATCACCGGAAGAGATTCTCGACGATGACAGTGCGATCACGCGACTGTCCGGTTTACTCATCCGTCAATACGCTAATCGTGTTGCTTTTGAGACACAAAATGAACAACAGCGAATATCGCTGCACTTTGAACATTGAGATTTCATACAACATGTCCAGGACTCAATTGGGAGTAGGCAAGCAGCACCTAAGGCGACATTCCAAAAGTAACCTGTCGGAGGCAGGTTGCATCATTTGAAAATCAGGGAGGCAAACCAACGTCGTCGGGTTTGACTTTCCGACTTTCCCGATTCAACCTGAATCTGCTCTTCTTCGCCACGGGTCACAATGACACCTTGCGCTTGTTTCAATTCGGCCATGGATTCGGCGAGCGCGGAAGTCTCACGCTTGCGCGGAAAACCTACAGGGTCAGGTTAGACTTTTCGACTTTCGTCACACAAAAGTCCGATGCCGGGGGAATACATCTGGCCACCGGAGTTTGACACTTTCAAGCACGTAAAACATACTTATTTTAGACATTTATCGGCAAACCAACGGGTTGTAAGGGGCAACCCTGCGGGGTCAGGCTAGACTTTCTGACATTTGAGGAGACAATGGGGTCATGTGAGGCAATGGTAGACCCCATGACCTTGCGAAAGTATGCAAAAGCAAAAGCCTGACTCCATGACCCTTGACCCCATGACCCTCGACTCTTTGACCCCGCGACTTGTATTACATGTTATCTGTAGACGAGGCATTTTTTTCTTTTGTTCTTCTATCGGTTGATGCCAAGAGCCACCAGATCGTGGTAAAAGTCATGGATGATGTGATCTGCGTCCGCCTGCAACGGGAACATTTGCAGCATTCCGGTACCATCTGTCTGAAACAAAAGGAGAAATTACATGTTGAAGAAAGCTTTGTTTCCCGGAAAATACATTCAAGGGGTCGGCGCTCTCGGCGAATTGCCGGCCCTGCTCAACCTGTTCGGTCGCCGGGGTCTCATACTCGCTTCGCCCACGGCCCACAAGAAGATTCTTCCCTCAAGCGGTCTTGAAGCTGGCTCGGATGCCGTGCTCGTGGAACGCTTTGGAGGGGAGTGTTGTGAAAGGGAACTGTCCCGGCTGGGTACCGTTGTCCGGGAGAAGAGCGTGGATGTCCTTGTGGGAATGGGCGGCGGAAAGACAATCGATACGGCAAAAATCGCCGCTGACCGCGCGAATATTCCCGTTATCGTCGTCCCAACCGTCGCATCGACGGACGCCCCCTGCAGCGGGTGCGCCGTGCTCTATTCCGAGAAGGGCGTTTTTGAGTCGGTGTACTACCAGAAATCGAATCCGGCGGCCGTTCTCGTGGATACTGCCGTTATCGCCGAGGCGCCGACCCGTTTTCTCGTGGCCGGCATGGGCGATGCGCTGGCGACATGGTTCGAGGCGCGCTCCTGCGGCGCTACGCAGTCGGAAAACGCATGCGGCGGACTCGGCACGCTGACCGGACTGAACCTCGCCAGGCTCTGTTACGACACGCTGCTCGCCTATGGCGCGGCCGCCGGGATTGCCGCGGAACAGCATATCGTCACACCGGCGCTGGAGCATATCGTGGAGGTGAATATCCTTCTGAGCGGTATCGGCTTCGAAAGCGGCGGCCTGGCCAGCGCCCATTCCATTCACAACGGGCTCACCGCCCTGGAGGAAACGCATGCGTTTTACCATGGGGAGAAAGTGGCCTTTGGCGTTCTTGCCGGACTTCACCTCACGGATGCCCCGCGGGAGGAATCGGACACCGTGTACTCTTTCTGTGAAGAAGTCGGCCTGCCCACGACCCTTGCCGACATCGGCCTGGAGAACTGCGACCGTGCAAGACTGCTGCAGGTAGCGGAAAAGGCCTGTGCTCCGGACGAAGCCATCCACCATGAAGCGGGCGCGATGACGCCTGAAAAAGTCCTGGCTGCCATGCTGGCGGCGGATGCCGTCGGCAGGTACAGAAAAACGGGTACCGTTCACCGGGTATAGTTTCGCACACAGCCTTTTGGTCAGGCACGGGCATCCGGGACGGGGAGTTGCCGCCTGTTTTTTCATTCGGTATCGGCACGGCAGTTGGAGAGCCGTCTTCGATGCGGACGTCATGACAGCCCCCGACTGACGATTGACAGTTCAGTATCTGAGCGCTATTGTGATTCGCAAAATTCAAAAGACCGGTTCGAATGAAAATACTTCTCGTAAACCCATGTTGTTTCAATGATTCAGGACGTGACCTGTACTCAGCGCATGTCGCCGGTCCCCTGTTCACCGTTCAGCCCCACAAAAGACTGACATTCGGTATCCCCCTTGCCCTGCCGACCCTGGCTGCCTGCACTCCCGTGGAATATGACGTACAAATCGTCGATGAGGAAATCGAGGATATTGATTTCAACGAACCCGTTGATCTCGTAGCGATAACCGCAATGACATTTAAGGCCGGGCGTGCTTACGAAATTGCACGAGAGTATCGTGCGCGCGGGGTTCGCGTCGTCATGGGCGGGATTCATGCCTCCGTATGCCCGGACGAAGCGGCGGAGCATGTGGATTGTGTTGTAATCGGTGAAGCGGAGAATCTCTGGCCTGACCTGCTGGCCGATGCGTCTGCCGGCAAACTCAAGAAAAGGTATGTGGCTCAGGAGTTTCCTGATCTGAAGATGTCACGTACGCCCCGGTATGATCTGGTTAAGAATGAACAGTACTTATACTCCTATCTCCAGACAACACGCGGGTGTCCCTTTGACTGCAATTTTTGTACTGTCACCAAAATAAGCGGGAGAACAGTAAGAAAGAAAACCACTGAACAGGTCATACAAGATGTCAGTGCTATTGTCAGTATCAAGCACAAACGAACCTTGAATCTGATAGACCGATCGACTGCTCAAAAAAGAAAACTTGTCAGAATGATAGCATTTATCGATGACAATTTTGCAATCGACCGAACACATGCATTATCTGTCTGCAGGGCTTTAAAAAAATTCCAGGACGATCATAACCTGGTGATACCCTGGTATACCCAGGTCAATGTCGATGTTGGATTTGATGAGGAATTGCTGACCGCAATGCGCGATTGCAATTGTCAGCATTTGTTTATCGGCTTCGAGAGTCTGGACCCTGCGACTCTGCAGGCCATGGGCAAGAATAGTAACTCTCCCATGCGATATGCCGAGGCAATTCGCAACATTCACCGGCATGACATACGCGTTGTTTTCTCTACGATTGTCGGAGACGACAATACTTCAAGACAGAGCGCGGCGTGTCTGAAGTCTTTTGTCGAGGCAAACGATGTTTTTCATGTCCTGCTCAACATTATGACCCCGTATCCGGGAACAAGGCTGTTTGATGAAATGAAAAAAGAAGGCCGTATACTGACGGACGACCCGCAATTGTACAATATCCGGAATGTCGTGTTTCAGCCGCGTACCATGGAGACGACGGAGTTGAAGGATATTTTCAATTCCCTCTGCGGCAGTCTCTACCGGTTTGACGCCATGTATCAACGGGGCAGGAATCTCCTGGGACACGGAAATCGCCTCTGTTTTCCCGTTATCGATCGTGTGCTGTTGTTCTTTGCAGTATGTTTCGCGTGTCTCTTCCTTGCCTGCAGGGGGACATTACGCCCCAAAATTGCCGTTCGAGTTATTCTTGCCGCACCGTATATAATCCTGTACCATGGAACGCTGTTTGCGCTTGAGGTACTTGTCATGAGTGCTGATTTCGATGACTTCGCGCAAAGAGAAATAAAAAGAACGTGCGGCGCTTGATACAGTATTGACGAAGGTTGAGATCGAGCAATGAGTCCTGCAAAAATCACCAATAAAGTCATTTGTGACGCCACGCACGATCTGCCCTGGAATTCTCCGGAAGAAGGTTCTATCAGAAAGTACAGGGCATTCTACCTGCCAAGTTCGATACATGAGTCGCATGGCATCGCTATACCCGAGTGCCGTAGAAAGAGGCCCATATTGCTGCTTGCGGGAACAAGCATACCTCTTTCCGACAGAAGCGACCTTGTCAGATATTTCGTCGAAGCAGGGTATGAAGTCGCAAGCATCATCAACCCGATAGGGGGACCGTTCGACTTTGGAATCGATCCGAAAAAAGACAGGGTTGATGCGCTGCGAGACTACCTGGATTGGCTGATTGAGGTGGCAAACGTCAGGGAACTTCTTATAGTGGCACAGTCGTATTCAGCGTATGAAACAGTACGGCTGCTGTTTGAAAATCCCCATAAATATGAAAAAAACATTCTGGGTATTGTCTTTATCAATCCTCCTGTGCTGAACGAAGGTACGGGAGTGATACAGCATTGCAGCAGATTTGTCTGGCATCACGTTCTGAAGGGCTGTTCAGGAGCAGTCGGAAATCTGCTGGGTAAAGACAGCACCGTGAACGATAGATCGTTCGCGAGGAGAGAAATGGCCGGCATTGTCCGCTGGACGTGCAATACGTTCAGAAATCCTGTTCGAACCATGAAGGAAGTGCTTGACATTGTTTCCTACAGAATCAAAGACAGGCTGGCCGTGTTGGTGAAAAAACATCAATATGACATTAATCTTTTCCTGCAGTCAGACGACCAATTGTTGCCGATTGATATAACTCTGGGTCAGCTTCAGGAAGAACTGTGTTGCGATAATATTAAGATTGTTCCCGGCGGGCATAATGATGTTTTTTTTCAAGCATGTCGGAGAAATGAACTGATTGAATTTATCCGTCTGATAATGCTGCGTACTGTCGATAAATACGGCCGCGGATTGGATACGGGGCTGCCCGGGGCGTGATTTCCATGGCGCCCGCCCTCTTTTACGGGTTCGGGTGCATTCGCGCCGGTGATCAAATCGTCTTGGAGGGTGCTGGCGTGAAAAAGAGGGTAATGAGGATATGGCAGGGACTCGGCGTTTTCTTTGCAGTTTCGTGTGTTCTCGGTCTATCCGCGTGCTCATCTTCCGACGATAGCCGGGATACTGTCGAGCTTGGTTCATCCAACGGTCTGACGGTAACCATAGTCAATACATCGGGGCGAACCGCGTATGTCAGGTTTACAGGCAACCCCATAACCATCGATACGAGCAGCGACTCGGTTCCCAACGGCAAATCAGCCGATTTCAGGCTCACTTCCGTCAAGGCTGGGCGTATCTACATCTCCTACGACAAGCCCCTTTCTTCGGATGCGCCGGATGGCACCAATCCGGCCGACGCTGACTACAAAACCCGTTTTGACAAAGTAGAGCTGACGTACGGTGACGGCGGGAAGGCAAACCTGACCGCCGTTGACTTCTACTCGATACCGATGATTCTGGAAACATCCATCCAGGGAACGACCATAGAGCACCTGACGCTTGCCGAGAACCAGACGGGAAAGAAGATTGAAGCCGCGCTTGCCGCTATCCTGTCCGACCCTTCTTCCGCGGTAATCAAGGGCGGAAAAACAGGAACAGAGACGGTGAGGATCCTGTCCCCGGTAAAAAGTCCGGAGGCCTATGACGGGTTCGACGCCTACCTTTCCACCTTGAACAAGGCAACCCTTACCATTGCCGGAGTTTTTTACGGGACCCCTTCCCGGAGTTATCACTTTACCGGTTCAGTATCAGCCGATGCGATTACGCTGAGGGAAGGCGGCCATACCATTTCAATCCCGATGACAAGCCTAATGTACAGCAGGACGGATCTGAAAGGCCATAACGGGATCTACACCTGTAACGGCGCATATACCGTGGATGGGACACCGCATAACGTCGCGGATAATGACATGTATTCGGCGGTATACAGGGACCTCGTTACCGGATTCAACCTGGGATTTGTCAAGCCCGGCGCGAATGACAGCACGACCTGGTGGAAAGGCGCTCCCTTCCAGGGCACTTCGTACAATAAATACGCCAAGATGCTTGCCGACACCTATCCCGGCGCGTACGGCTTTCCTTTTACCGACAGGTACAACCATATCCTTGCGGACCTCGGCGGCAGGATCGACAGGTTGACGATAACGTTGCTTGACGATACCACGTCACCCCCGCCATATGCTCCGGCGGGAAACAGGAATCCTCAAACCGGCGTCGTTGCCTTCAACATGTCGATTGTGACGCCGGATGACAGCTTTTCCGCAACGAAATATACCTTCAATACCCACGAATATACCGGAGGAAAAGCCTATGACTTCCCCGGCACGGAAACGCCCCAATTCAATCCCTCCGCCTCCGGGGCGGCTATAAACAAGGTTCCCGCAAAGGAAGGACTGAATATCTATGACCTTGTCCTCCGCGGGAAGAAGTTTCTGGTCCTCGTAAAGGTTACGAAAGGATCCGTGGATTGGGGTTCAATAGCGGGCGGCGGAAACGCCACCTGGGATTCACCGGTTCTCTTCATAGGCGGATTGACGGAGTGATATGCCGGCGCGGTTGTGCATGAGCGGGAATCGAACCGGATAAAAGAGTACACGGAATACCCCATGCGGTAAGTTCCTTTCCGCTTCCGAAAATTTCGCTTGACAAAAATCCTCGAAAAAGTTTCTACTTGCCGTTACCCGCAGTTATCCTGATGCGCCTACCCGCGGTGTAGGCAGGGTGAATAGTCGCGAACATGCTCCGCATCAACGAGATACATACATCTATCACCGTATTCCTGGTCCTGATGGTTTTCGTGACCATGGCGAATACCCTTGCCTCGGCACGGGTGAGCCATGCCGCCCCTGAACCGGTCGTGGCCGGAACGGTCTGCCTGGAGTCATCTGCCGCGTCCTCCGTTCCCGTCAAGGACGACTTCAAGCCTCCCAAGAATTCGTTCGTCGATTACGACATCTTCTTTTCCTGCGTCGCCTTCAAGCCCATGAACCGGCCCTTCGCGGCCTCCTACGCCGCGGATACCGGCAGCCGGGCGCTTTCCGGCGCCGTGCCCGAGATCCTAATCCCTCCAAAGATCTAGAATTACCTTTCCACGCACAACCAGGCAGCATGATTACTTCGGAATCCATGGCGGAATGAACCCCGATACGGAACAGCGGGACTGTATCCGGGGCGGACCGGCAAACTTTCATTCAAATCCCCCCCGGCCCCATTAATGTCCGGTTAGAATCTTGCACAAAGCTCCCCCTCCCTTGACGGAAGGGGGTTGGGGGGGCGGTGAAGTCGAATCGACGCGGCGCTCATGGCAACTTCCCCCCACCCTGCCCCCCCCGCCAGGAGGGATGGAACTTTTTAGGCGATGCAAAGACCTAAGCGGACAACACTGGGACCGAGGGAGATTTCAGCATAGAGGAAGCATACACCACCACGCATCACGCATACGCCTCCGGCACAGCCCGGAGTGAAGGAGAACGAACAATGAACAGACAAGTCGTCATAGACGGAAATACCGCCGCGGCCCACGTGGCCCACGCCACCAGCGAAGTCATCGCCATCTACCCCATCACCCCGTCGTCGGTCATGGGCGAGATATCGGACATCAAGAGCGCCAGGGGCGAGAAGAACATCTGGGGGACCGTCCCCCTGGTGACCGAGATGCAGTCCGAAGCGGGCGCGGCCGGGGCGGTGCACGGCGCCCTGCAGGCCGGGGCGCTCACCACCACCTTCACCGCCAGCCAGGGGCTGCTGCTGATGATCCCCAACATGTTCAAGATCGCGGGCGAGCTCACCTCCACGGTGTTCCACGTCTCGGCCCGCGCCATCGCGGCCCAGGCCCTCTCCATCTTCGGCGACCACTCGGACGTCATGTCCTGCCGCTCCACCGGCTGGGCCATGCTCGCCTCCAACAACGTCCAGGAGGTGATGGACTTCAGCCTCATCGCCCAGGCCGCCACGCTGCGCTCCCGGGTACCGTTCCTGCACTTCTTCGACGGCTTCCGCACCTCCCACGAGGTGCAGAAGGTGGATGAGCTGAGCTTCGACCAGATGCGCGCCATGCTGGACGACGGGCTGATCGCAGACCACCGGCGGCGGGCACTGTCGCCGGACCACCCGGTGATCCGGGGCACCTCCCAGAACCCGGACGTCTACTTCCAGGGGAGGGAGTCGGTCAACCGCTTCTACCTGGCCACCCCGGAGGTGGTGCAGAGTGAGATGGATCGGTTTGCGCAGATCACCGGCCGCCGCTACGGCCTGGTGGAGTACGTGGGCGCCCCGGACGCGGAGCGGGTTATCGTGCTGATGGGCTCGGGCGTGGACACGGTCCACGAGACCGTGGAAACGCTCACGGCCCGGGGGGAGAAGGTGGGTGTCGTCAAGGTCCGCCTCTACCGGCCGTTCCCGGCGGAGGCGCTGATCGCCGCGCTCCCTTCGAGCGTGAAGAAGATAGCGGTGCTGGACCGCACCAAGGAGCCCGGCTCCCTGGGCGAGCCCCTCTACCTGGACGTGGTCTGCGCCCTGAACGAGGCCCGGGCCGCCGCAGGCGGTCCCCTGCCCACGGTGGTGGGCGGCCGCTACGGTCTCGGCTCCAAGGAGTTCACCCCGGCCATGGTCAAGGCGGTGTTCGACAACCTGAAGGACGACGTTCCCCGGAACCACTTCGTGGTCGGCATCAACGACGATGTCTGCGGTACGAGCCTGACCTGGGACCCTGCCTATGAGAACCGGAAGGAGGGGGTCTTTTCGGCCCTGTTCTACGGCCTGGCCTCGGACGGCACCGTGGGCGCCAACAAGAACTCCATCAAGATCATCGGTGACAAGACCGACAACAACGTCCAGGCCTACTTCGTCTACGACTCCAAGAAGGCGGGCACGGTGACCACCTCCCACCTCAGGTTCGGCAGGGAGACCATCCGCTCCCCCTACCTGGTGGACCAGGCCGATTTCATCGCCTGCCACAACTTCACCTTCCTGGAGAAGGTCGACATGCTCTCCAAGGCCAAGGAGGGGGCCACCTTCCTCCTCTGCTCTCTCCACGAGCCGGATCGGGTCTGGGATGCCATCCCGGTGGAGGTGCAGCAGCAGATCATCGACAAGCGGCTCAAGCTCTACGTCATCAACGCGGTGAAGATAGCCGAGGGGATTGGCCTGGGGGGGCGCATCAACGTGATCATGCAGACCGCCTTCTTCAAAATCGCCGGCATCCTGCCGCTGGAGACGGCGCTCACGGCCATCAAGGAGGCCATAGCCAAGACCTACGGCAAGGCGGGCGAGAAGGTGGTGGAGATGAACCGGCTGGCGGTGGACGCGGCCCTGGAGAACATCCACCAGGTGCCGGTGCCGGAGCGGGCCGACGGCTCCATGGTCAAGCCGCCCATGGTGTCGGCGGACGCGCCCCCCTTTGTCAAGGAGGTGCTGGCCACCGTCATCGCCGGCAAGGGGGATAACCTCCCGGTCTCCCAAATGCCGTGCGACGGCACCTTCCCGTCCGCCACCTCCCGCTACGAGAAGCGGAACATCGCCCTCGAGATCCCGGTCTGGGACGAGGCGCTCTGCGTCCAGTGCGGCATCTGCTCTCTGGTCTGCCCCCACGCCACCATCAGGATGAAGGTCTGCGACCCGGCATGCCTTGCCGCGGCGCCGCCGACCTTCAAGTCGGTCGATGCGAGGGGTAGCGAGTTCGCCGGGATGCGGTTCACCCTCCAGACCGCGCCCGAGGACTGCATCGGCTGCGGCCTTTGCGTGCGCAACTGCCCGGCCAAGAGCAAGGAGGATCCGGAGCGCCGGGCCATAAACATGGCGCCCAAGGCGCCGCTCAGGGAGCAGGAGGCGGCCAACTGGGAGTTCTTCCTGTCGCTGCCGGAACTGGCCCCGGAGCGGGTTAAGAGGGATACGGTCAAGGGGAGCCAGCTGGTCAAGCCGCTGTTTGAGTTCTCCGGCGCCTGCTCCGGGTGCGGCGAGACCCCGTATCTCAAGCTCATGTCCCAGCTGTTCGGGGACCGGGCACTGATCGCCAACGCCACCGGCTGCACCTCCATCTATGGAGGGAACCTCCCCACCACGCCGTGGTCGGTACGTAATGACGGCCGGGGTCCGGCCTGGTCCAACTCCCTGTTCGAGGACACGGCCGAGTTCGGCTTCGGCATGCGGCTGGCCGTGGACAAGCTGACCGAGTCGGCCCGCGAGTTGCTGGAAGGGCTCACCTCCTGCGGCTGCTCGGTCTGCGGCGATCTGCGCGGGCTGATGGCCGAGATCCTGAACGCGGACCAGTCGGACCAGCAGGCCATCGAGGCGCAGCGCGCCCGCGTGGAGAGGCTCAAGCAGGGGCTCGCCTCCTGCACCGACCCGGCAGCGGTCCGCCTGCTGGAAGTGGCGGACTACCTGGTGAAGAAGTCGGTCTGGTGCGTGGGAGGGGACGGCTGGGCCTACGACATCGGCTACGGCGGCCTGGACCACGTGATCGCTTCGGACCGGAACATCAACCTGCTGGTGCTGGACACCGAGGTCTACTCCAACACCGGGGGTCAGGCTTCCAAGTCCACCCCGCTGGGTGCGGTGGCCCAGTTCGCCGCCGGCGGCAAGGGAACCCCCAAGAAGGACCTGGGGCTGATGGCCATGTCCTACGGCACCGCCTACGTGGCCACGGTCTCCCTCTCCAATCCGGCCCAGGTGATCAAGGCCATGCTGGAGGCGGAGGCATACGACGGCCCGTCGCTGGTCATCGCCTATTCCCACTGCATCGCCCACGGCATCGACATGGCGGGCGGCATCGAGGCCCAGAAGATGGCGGTGGCCTGCGGCCACTGGCCCCTGTATCGCTACAACCCGCTGCTGGAGGAGCAGGGGAAGAATCCGCTCCAGCTGGACAGCAAGGCGCCGACCATCTCCTTCGGCGAGTTCGCCGCCACCCAGAACCGCTTTCGGGTGCTGAAGAAGGCCAACCCGGCCGCGGCCGAGGAGCTGATCCGGCGGGCAGACGCGTGGACCGCCCGGCGCTACGCGCTGTACCGGAAGCTGGCGGAGTAGTCGCCATGTAACTCCCCCTCCCTCGATGGGAGGGGGTTGGGGGGAGGGTGATAAACGGCGAGATCATCCATATCCCCCTCTCCCCGGCCCTCTCCCACCAAGGGAGAGGGAGCATCAACAAGGATCACAAATCCAGTTAGTCATATGAAGTCAGGAGAACAGATCATGTCACCGAAAGTTCTTATCATAATGGGAAGCGACTCGGATTACCCGGTGCTGGAAGAAACGGCCAAAATACTGAAAAGCTTCGCCGTCCCCTTCGAGATGCATGTCTCGTCGGCCCACCGTTCGCCGAGGAAGACCGAGGAACTGGTTTCCGGCGCAGCCGGGCGCGGCATCAGGGTCATCATCGCCGCCGCCGGGGTGGCGGCCCACCTCCCCGGGGTGGTGGCTGCCGGGACCATCCTGCCGGTCATCGGGGTCCCCATGGCGGGCGGCGCGCTCAACGGCGTGGATGCCCTCTATTCAATCGTCCAGATGCCGGGAGGGGTCCCGGTGGCTACCATGGCCATCGGCAAGGCCGGGGCGAAGAACGCCGGGATACTGGCGGTGCAGATGCTGGCCCTGGCTGACGCGTCGCTTACGGAGCAGCTGGTGCGGTACCGTGAGGAAATGGCGCGGGAGGTGGAGGAGAAGGACATACAACTGAACCGCATGGTGAACGGTGAGGGTTAATGTTGTAGGGGCGTATTGCATGCGCCCGCATTGCTATATTCATTGTTTCATATAAAACCTGGAGACGACGATGGAGAGACGAAAATTCAAAAAGGTACTGGCCGCCAACAGGGGCGAGATAGCAATACGTATTTTCCGTGCCTGCGGCGAGTTGGGCATTTCCACGGTGGCCGTTTATTCCCGGGAGGATCGGCTTTCCCTGTACCGGTACAAGGCTGACGAGGCCTATCAGGTGGGCAAGGGGAAGAGCCCGGTTGACGCCTACCTGGGGATCGACGAGATCATCGACCTGGCGCTCTCCAAGGGGGTTGATGCCATCCACCCCGGCTACGGGTTCCTGTCGGAGAATGCGGAGTTCGCCGAGAGGTGCGAACGGGCCGGCATCGTCTTCATCGGACCTACGGCTGAGATGCAGCGGATGGTGGGGGACAAGATAGCGGCCCGCAAGGTTGCCATCGCCGCCGGGGTGCCGGTGATCCCGGGGACCGACAACCCCATCGAGACCGAGGAGGAGGCGCTCGCATTCGCAGACGGCGCCGGCTACCCGCTGATCATCAAGGCCGCGGCCGGCGGCGGCGGTCGCGGGATGCGGGTGGCCCGCAACCCGCGGGAGCTGCTGGAGGGTCTGGCCAGCGCGGCCAGCGAGGCTCGGGCCGCCTTCGGCAATCCCGCGGTGTTCCTGGAGCGCTACCTCGAGCATCCCAAGCATATCGAGGTGCAGGTGCTGGGGGACAACCACGGCAACCTGGTGCACTTCTTCGAGCGTGACTGCTCCATCCAGCGCCGCCACCAGAAGGTGGTGGAATTTGCACCGTCGCTCTGCCTGACCCCGGAACAGCGCCGGGACCTGTGCGATGCGGCCCTGAAGGTGGCCCGCCATGTCAACTACCGCAACGCCGGCACGGTGGAGTTTCTGCTGGACCAGCAGGGGAACTTCTACTTCATCGAGATGAATCCCCGCATCCAGGTGGAGCACACGGTCACCGAGATGATCACCGGCCGGAACCTGGTGCAGGCCCAGATCCTGGTGGCCCAGGGTCTCAGGCTCTCAGACCCCGAGATCGATATCCCGAACCAGGACGCCGTCACCATGCGGGGCCATGCCATCCAGTGCCGCATCACCACCGAGGATCCGGCCAACGGCTTCGCCCCGGACTTCGGCACCCTCAAGGCCTACCGTTCGCCGGGCGGGTTCGGGGTCCGACTCGACGCGGGGAACGCCTTCGCCGGGGCCAATATCACCCCCCATTACGATTCGCTGCTGGTAAAGCTCAGCACCTGGGGGCTCCACTTCCGGGAGGCGGCCCGGGTCATGGACCATGCACTGCGGGAATTCCGCATCCGCGGGGTCAACACCAACATCCCGTTCCTGGAGAACGTGGTGACCCACCCGCTGTTCCTGGCAGGCGGCTGCGACACCTCATTCATCGATAAGCATCCCGAACTGCTGGTCATGGGCGAGAGGAAAGACCGCGCCAGCAGGATACTCGGCTTCCTGGGCGATGTTATCGTCAACGGCTCCCCCGGCATCGACAAGCCTCTCCGCTCGGCCGAGCTTCTGGAACCGGGGGTGCCGGAAATCGACCGGGCCGGGGATCATCCTTCGGGGACCGCCGACATTCTGCGGGAGCGGGGTGCCGAGGGGTTGTCCAAATGGATACTGGAGCAGGAGCGGATCCTCATCACCGACACCACCATGCGGGACGCCCACCAGTCGCTGCTGGCCACCCGGGTCAGGACCTTCGACCTGCTCCGCATCGCCGAGCCCACCTCGCACCTGGGGGCCGGGCTGTTCTCGCTGGAGATGTGGGGGGGCGCCACCTTCGACGTGGCCATGCGCTTCCTCAAGGAGTGCCCCTGGCAGCGGCTCCACAAGCTGCGCGAGGCGGTGCCCAACATCCTGTTCCAGATGCTGCTGCGGGGCTCCAACGCGGTGGGGTACACCAACTACCCGGACAATGTGGTGCAACGCTTCGTGGAAGAGGCGGCCGCCTCCGGCATCGACGTGTTCCGGGTATTCGACTCCCTCAACTGGACCAAGGGAATGACCGTGGCCATGGACGCGGTCGGGAAGACCGGCAAGGTGTGCGAGGCATCCATCTGCTACACCGGCGACATCACCGATCCGAAGCGGGACAAGTACCCGCTTGAGTACTACGTCTCCCTTGCCAGGGAACTGGAGAAGATGGGCGCCCATATCCTGGCCATCAAGGACATGGCAGGCCTGCTCAAGCCCTTTGCCGCCTTCAAGCTGGTCATGGCGCTGAAGCAGGAGATCGGCATCCCGGTCCACCTCCACACCCACGACACCTCGGGCAACGGCGAGGCTTCGCTCCTCATGGCCTGCCAGGCCGGGGTGGACATCATCGACGCGGCCCTGTCGTCCATCTCGGGGCTCACCTCCCAGCCGAACCTGAACGCGGTCATCGCCGCCCTGCGCGGTACTGAGTGGGATCCCCGGCTGAACGAAGCGGGGCTGCAGAAACTGGCCAACTACTGGGAGACGGTGCGCGACTACTACGCACCCTTCGAGTCGGGGCTCAAGAGCGGCACCGCCGAGGTCTACCGCCACGAGATCCCGGGCGGCCAGTACTCCAACTACAAGCCGCAGGTCGCGGCCCTGGGCCTCCTGGACCGGTGGGAGGAATGCAAGGAGATGTACCACCAGGTCAACCTGCTGTTCGGCGACATCATCAAGGTCACGCCGTCCTCCAAAGTGGTGGGGGACATGGCCATCTTCCTGGTGAAGAACAATCTCCAGCCCGAGGACGTCTTCACCAAGGGGGAGGAACTCACCTTCCCCGCCTCGGTGGTGGGGCTGTTCAAGGGGATGATCGGCCAGCCCTACGGCGGGTTCCCGGAGAAGCTGCAGAAGATTATCCTGAAAGGGGAGGAGCCCATCACCTGCCGTCCCGGAGAGCTGCTGGAGACGGTGGATTTCGAGGCCGAGCGGGCAGCGCTGCGCGAAAAGGTGGGGCACCGGGTGGACGACAAGGCCCTGCTGTCCCACATCCTCTACCCCAACGTCTACCCGGAGTTCGACAGGCACCGCCGGACCTGCTCCGACACCTCGGTCATCCCGACCCCGGTGTTCTTCTACGGGCTGGAGCCGGGCCAGGAGACCGCGGTGGAGATCGAGCCGGGCAAGACCCTGATCATCAAGCTGAACGCCATCGGAGCGCTCCACGACGACGGCACCCGCCAGGTTTTCTTCGAGCTGAACGGCCTGGCCCGCCAGGTTACGGTGCGGGACCAGGGCGCTGCCGTGGACGAGAAGGTCCGGCCCAAGGCCGACAGCGGCAACCCGAAGCACGTCGGCGCGCCCATGCCGGGCAAGTTGCTCAAGGTCAGCGTCAAGGTGGGGGACGAGGTCAAGGCCGGCGACATCCTGATGGTGACCGAGGCCATGAAACTGGAGACCAACATCAAGGCCAAGGCCGACGGCGCCATCGCCGAGGTGAAGTTCCAGGAGGGTGAGACGGTGGAGAAGGGGGACCTGCTCATCGTGACGGCGTAGGAGTGAGTGAAAATTGAAATAGGGATGTCACGCGAAAAGGCGGCCGGAAGGCCGCCTTTTTTTTGCGTCGGAGAGTGGTTGGATGAGAGCCTGCCGGTTGGAAGTTGTGGGAAGCCTGAGGGGACGTAGGTAACTTATGTAACTTATTAACGGAAGTCGTTAAGTCGGACCAAATGTGCAGGTAAAACAAATGCCGAGGCAACCGAGATTACATGTTCCGGGATTGATATATCACGTCATGGGGCGAGGGATAGAAGGCTGCAAGATTTTCCGTGACGATAATGACCGGGAAGGATTCCTGAAGCGGTTGGCGGATGGAATCGGCAAACCTGGAGGACCGCGACTCTATGCCTGGGCATTATTATCGAACCATTTTCATCTGTTGCTGAGATCCGGTGGAGAAAATCTTTCCACCACGATGAGACGACTGATGACCGGCCATGCGGTGACCTACAACCTGCGCCACAAACGGCAGGGGCATCTGTTCCAGAATCGATTCAAGAGCATCATTGTGGAAGAAGAGCCGTATTTTCTTGAACTGGTGCGCTATATCCACTTGAACCCAGTCCGTTGCGGAATTGTCAAGGACATGGAAGGTCTGGCCAGGCATCCGTATACAGGGCATTCGGTGATAATGGGTAAGCGGCACTACGATGCGCAGGACACAAACGAGGTTTTGTCTCGCTTCTCGGACAAGCGAAACAAATCCATCCCGGCCTATGACGGTTTCGTAGCTGCAGGGCTGCATCAAGGCAGAAGGGATGAGTTGCGAGGGGGAGGCCTGATCAGGAGCAGTGGCGGGATTGCGGCAATAATGACGCGAAAACCTGATGAGCACGAGCTTTCGGACGAACGGATTCTTGGCAGCGGCGATTTCGTCGAATCGGTTCTGCTGGGCGGCGAAAATTGCAGGTTGGCCGGGATGACCTCAATCGACGACATCTTACACGAAATATCTGAAAAGAGCGGGATCAGCAGGGAGCAGATACTTGGCCCAAGTCGGAACCGGAGGGTCAGCAATGCCCGTAAAGAGTTCTTTTCATTAGCACATGCAAGAGCAGGGGTTACATTGTCGATGCTTGCCCGGATGACTGGAAGAAGCCATGTTGCGGTAAGAAAAGCGATTGAAGAGGCAAAAGCAGGGTGGCCGGTTCAATAAGTTACATAAGTTACCAGCGTCCCCTCAAGGATCCTCCGGATTCTTGGCAGCGGCGATTTCGTCGAATCGGTTCTGCTGGGCGGCGAAAATTGCAGGTTGGCCGGGATGACCTCAATCGACGACATCTTACACGAAATATCTGAAAAGAGCGGGATCAGCAGGGAGCAGATACTTGGCCCAAGTCGGAACCGGAGGGTCAGCAATGCCCGTAAAGAGTTCTTTTCATTAGCACATGCAAGAGCAGGGGTTACATTGTCGATGCTTGCCCGGATGACTGGAAGAAGCCATGTTGCGGTAAGAAAAGCGATTGAAGAGGCAAAAGCAGGGTGGCCGGTTCAATAAGTTACATAAGTTACCAGCGTCCCCTCAAGGATCCCATAAGTTACCAGCGTCCCCTCAAGGATCCCCAGTATTCAAGCTACGTAATTCCACTACTTATCGAGGAAGGATTCTGTGATGCAAGCGAAAGTCAGCCATACAAAATCATGAAACAAAATAAAGATAAGATGTAAGGAAAGGGCTATTATTCGAGCGACAGCATTAATCGTTTGCCAAGAGCCGTAGCAATCTTATCCAGTTGACGAAGTGAAGGCCAGTGTTTCGGGTCTTCCAAGCGGGAAACCGCAGGCCACGAGGTGCCAAGAGTTCGTGCAAGATCGGAGAACTTTTTCTCTCCGCGATTCAACTTGACGAGCAAGGCCGCCTGAATGTTGACATCCGGAGCAATCATATAAATGTTTTCCCCTGAGTCGGTATGAGGAAGTGGAATAATCTCGTTATCTTCCATTCTCGACTTAAGAGTCAGGTCTAAAACTTCTATGGCGTTGAAATTGGCCTCTTCAAAAGTATCCCCTTCGCTTATGGCTTCAGGAAAGTCAGGAAAGGTAATGGTGTATCCGCCTTCATCGGCAGGATCAAAAATGGCTGGATATTCAATTTTCATTTAAGCTTCACCCCCGTTTGTTTCTCGATGGAGAGTAAGGTCTTGATTTTAACGTCTTGAGTTCCATGTACCGGCACAGTGACCTTGACGCCATCCTTGATCATCTGGTGATGGCTGCCGTTGATGGCCTTGATCTCCCATCCCGGAGATTTAAGTATCTTTATGATTTCTTTGCCGTTTACATTTAAATTGATATATCATTTTAGGTAATAAGTCAACCGTTTTGAAAGAAAACAGGAACCTCTGGGGGTCAAGGAACCTATGGGGGTCAGGTCTCAACAATTAACAATGGAGTGGATTACGGTACCCTTTCAAAGGGAAACGGAAGGGCACCGGAGGGATCGGTATGGCGAGACCGCTTAGAATTGAATATCCTGGCTGTTTTTATCACGTCACGTCCAGGGGAAACGAGCAGAAGGACATATTCAAAAGCCGCAGGGATCGAGAAAAATTCCTAACCTATCTCCAGTCCTCGGTCGAACGTTACGGCGCAGGGGTTCATGCCTACTGCCTGATGACGAACCACTATCATTTGCTGATGGAAACCCCTAAACTTTTCTTCTACAGTTCCAACAGTTTTGCTCAGCGTAACTAGCCGTAATTACGTGACAGCTCTTTGAAAAAATCCAAAAAAGCGCCTTTTTGTAGTGCCAAGACCTGTGGCTGGTTTGGCT
>Ga0228535_1000652_pt1 | contig 85011 bp, 92 predicted proteins | sample SJ1metagenome_FD_168457 | JGI IMG/M metagenome (GOLD analysis project Ga0228535, IMG submission 168457) | Enriched culture of PCE-dechlorinating microbial communities from Ithaca, New York, USA - SJ1 | ecosystem: Engineered > Modeled > Simulated communities (microbial... > Unclassified | place...
ATACTTCAGTATCCTCGACCGATACGAGTCTCTGCACTCAAACGCTTGAACCGCCGTGTACCGAACGGTACGCACGGTGGTGTGAGAGGACGGTCACTCAACTAATGAGTGACCTCCTACTCGATTTTATAGTTGAATACCATTCTGCTTTAGAAGGTTCCGCGAAGTCTCTAAGGAGTCGACTCCTTCTTTGTTCTTGATCGGTGCAAATTCTTTCTCGCGAAGGACCTCAAACGATAAACAATTATCCATGAGACGGATCATATCCAAAACTAAGGTCTCGAACTTATAACCGTTGTTGTCTTTCGGTTGAACCAATACACCCTGCTCATCTAAATGAGGAATCTTCTTTTTCACAATATGTAAGGGTAAGTGTTGCTCCAAAATTGCTTCCAGTCGATCGACTCGAAACAGATAATTCAAGATCACACCATAATTATAGAGTAAGTCACCCTTCTCGTCACGAGCGTGGACCATTTCATCGGTCAGCTCAAAATACTCAACAATGGAGGGCTTTTCGTCTTCTAAGCAAAGCACGCCGACTCGTTCTTCGGGAAAGGCTTTTCGAACGACTTTTGAGGCACTTACGTAATTTCCCAACAATGTCGCTCCCACAAACACAGGATCCGCCATTTTTTGTAAGGGATTGTCGACTGAGAAGATATTGAGCCATTCAACACCCCATTGTTTGAGAGTAGGGAGAAGATTGGCACTTACCAAGGAGGAAAACCAGCCTCCGTTGCCGTTGGGCGAAAGGCTCACTCTCCCCTTTTCTTCAAGATAGATTTTACCGTTAAAGTCTGCTGAAGGGGCCATTTCCTGGATGAAAAAGCGAACATATTCTGGGTTATACCCAAAAAAATCATGCTCATTAAAAAAAGTGATTGTTTCATTGTTGTTCTTCTCGCTGGTCATCACTAAAAGTGGGACCCAAGAGTCGGCCTCTTTGACAACTTCTAACAGGTTCTTGATCAGTTGTTCGAAGAGAAAGAGTTCTTTCGTTTCGCCAAGATCCAGCATTCCCTTAGGGTGTTCAAATCCCAAGCGTGAACCTTGACCCCCCGCTAAGAGGACCGCACCGATTTTTCTTTGACGAATGGCTTCTAATCCTGCTTCCCGATACCTGCTTTCTTGGGATTCGATTTCATCTACGGTTAACGCGCCTAAAGGTGCAATAACACCTTTCTGAATCTCTTCATCTTTGTTCTCGATCAATTTTAAAAGCGTAAAATCGATTGATTCAAGCTGTTGGATCAAATCAAGTTGTTCTTCTTTGGATAATTCATAATAATATTGAATCAAGTGTTCTTGATCATATTGATGAAGTCGTTGCAATAATTCCGACGGAATCATGATTCACACCCCTTGTTGTTTTCTATTCTCATTATAACAAATTTTGCGTGATTTTCCAAGTGCAGATAATGAAAAAACCGCTCCTTTGAGGAACGGTTTTGAAATAGCACTGGCTTAGACCGGTTGCATGATACCGAAGAATACCAACCAAGCTAAGACGGTTTTGGCAGCTAAGCTGAGGATGATATAGACTCTTTCACCATAAAGATAGTCTTTCCATTTACCAATCTTCTTGTATTGAAGGATCATGTTGATCGGGAATAAGTTAAAGAAGACAAAATAGGAACCGAAGATTGCGTAAGCAAACCAGGGAACTCGACTTAAATCGGAATTACCAAAGGTATGCATGACGATGACGACCCAAGGAATGAGTCCTGCCACAGATCCGAATACAAAAGGACTCCATTGAACCTTCTTAGCATTTTGATTCAATTGTTCCATAAGCAAACCGAACAAGTTCATCGTTGCATTGAGGCCGAACATTAAGAGGATCGCTCCGATGTCGTAAATACCAAAAAGCAAGCCGATCAAGACGATCATCAAGGAAGAGCTCAGTGCGTATTCATACCAACGGAAAGGATTCATACCTTTGCCTAAGTAGCGATTATAAATCTGGTTTCCTGAAGGAATCGAAATAATAAAATGAGCGATTGCCGACAAATAGAGAAAAGCAGCGACCCATAGTGCAAACGGAACTGTGAAAACAGTATTGGTTTCTGTAACCAAGCGGCCCAATGTGGTATTAAAAGTTAGGTAGTTCGAAAAAACAGGGATTTTGAAATTGGAAGCTTTATCATAGGTTGCATACAAGTAGGTCATTCCTAAAGCTTGTATCAGGTGGAAAAAACCCATGATTGTATTGAAGCGGCGTAGACTTTGTAAAGAAGTAGGTTTCATAGTATGCACTCCTTATTTAATAAGAATGATTCTTATTTGTATTATAGAGGAGAACAATTAAAAAAGCAAGTGCTTTAAATGTGTCTTAGTCACATAATTTTTGTAACCTTTGCTTAGAAGAAATTCAATAGAGAAAGAGTAACACCGCTGTATAGGATCCAAAACCGCATGCTTTTCTTACCGGTTTGTAGAGAATAGAGAGCAGAAAGACTACCGACCAATAAGACGAAAACCAACCAAGTACTCTGTAACCTTAACGGTGTAATCCCAAAGCGCTGAATGTAGAGATATAGCTTCGAAAAGGCGATCCCGGCAAAAACTATACCTTCCAGAAGTAAAGCGGTCGCCATATGCTTCAATTGCTTGGTGTCCCGCAAAGGCTGTTGGCTACTTAGGGCGAGCACTCCTAACAAAGAAAAGTTCAAGGCCATAATAGCACATAATTCAAAGAATCCCTGGCGTGCATATTGAGCAGCTGTAAAGTCCTCCGGGAGCCTTTGCAGAAAAGCACCAAAAAGATAACTACCTTGCAAAACAAAAAAGGTTAAATACAGAAGTAAGAAAACACTCAAAATAAGAGTCCATACTTTGTTGGGAATGGTGCGAAGGTGCGAGGATTTAGCACAGATTTGCTCGCGAACAACATCCCATTTTTCTCTGCTTTCATGAGAGATTCCCACGATCAAACCATAAAGATACGCCCCGATTGGCAAACTGATTAGAAAGCGCAAAAGAAATTGGTCAAAGTTTTCAATGCGAAAAAACTCCAATAGCGATTTCAAAAGGCGATGAAAGGTATCATCAGCCGAGGCTAAAAGAGAACCTGCTGTATATAGTAAGAAAGTCGAAAAGAGAAGCACGAGCGTCACACTGACTTTTGTGGCTAAGCTGCTGCTTTTCTTTAGGGAACCAAAAACCATAAGAAACAAGGTTCGTAGTCGCAAAAAGTAGTTCTTCAGCGGAAAAATCACAAATCCCAAAGCAAGATCCAAAGGAAGAAAAATACTACTCTCTCCAGCGATGACGATCCCGGAACGGGATAATAACCAGTAGACAGCGTAGGCATGGCTGAAAAGAATCGAATATTCTCCCCAGATCGTATTGCGTTCTGTGACGATGCCGAGAATGATCAACCACAGCGAAGCTAACCATATCCAACTCTCAATGCTTGCTTTTTTTCGATGATACACCAGTTCTGTGCTGATACAAAAGCCTAAACTGAAGACAACTAGAATGGTTTTACCTAAGGAAATTGGATTGGTAGCTAAGAACGTATAGAGATAAGCAAAAATGTAGCTTGCAAGGATACCGATCATCGCGAACGGCTGTAATTCGATCTTTTTTGATGGTTCTTCCATTACTGTGGATCCTCCCTGAATTCAAGTAAATCCCCCGGTTGACAATCTAATTCATGACATAAAGCCATTAGGGTAGAAAAACGGATTGCCTTAGCTTTGTTGTTTTTAAGAATTGAGAGATTGGCGGGTGTGATGCCGATTTTCTCTGCCAAATCACCGGCAGAGATCTTTCTCTTGGCCATCATCACATCGATGTTGACGATGATTTCCATGATTCCTCTCCCCCTTTTCTAAACGGTATAATCCAGTTCGTTTTTCATAGCTTCTGCTTCTGCAAATACATTTTTAATGATCCGAATGATCAAACCCACGAAGGCGGCTGCAATCGCTATTATGATCAGAGGCGGATAATATAGTGTGCTCAGCAAGCAAAGGAACGATGCCGCAAAGCAAGCCCAACCAGCCCGGCGCAAATGTCCGATATTGCTTTGGTCAAAGACAATGGATCGTTGCATATTGCGTAATAGTTGCCATAGAGAAAATAGCAATATCCAGGCAAAAATGCTTCCACTATAAATAGTAGCAAGTAATAGATACCCATCCCTAAGTCCTTCTAAAGGGAGCGAAAAGGCGACAAACCAATCGGCGATCCAAAAAGCGGTAAGATCAACTCCTAAGAGCATGAGTGCAAACAAGAGAATGAATCCTTGCGATAACACGAGGCTACGATTCTGATTCCATTTCATCAAAGAACCCTCCTACAATCAATTGAGATGATTATAGCAGGGAAAAAATCGATTGTCAATATTAATTTATCGTTTAACAATAAATAATTTTCGAAAGACAAGAAACCGGCAGCAACATCTGCTACCGGTTCCTTGTTTAATTATTTAAATCTAGAGACACATTTCATAAATCGCAACAATGTCTTTTTCTTGTAAGGGTTTGAAACCTGTTAAGGTTGCATTATTGCAGGCTTTTTTAGCCATATCGGTAAAATGCTCACGATCAATACCGACTTCTGTCAAGCTGCTTTTAAGGCCTAACTGGGTAAAGAGGAAGTTTTCAGTTCGTCGAATGGCTTCCTCGGCTACTTCCATGGGTGGGAGAGCTTTGTCAATACCAAAGACCTCGGTTCCATACTGGTAAAAACGGGAAACGGTTGTTTCGTCTAGAACATACTTCATCCAACGCGGAGTTAAAATCGCCAATCCTAAGCCATGCGTGATATCATAATAAGCAGATAGCTGATGCTCCATAGGGTGACAACTCCAAGCGAGCTGTTTGCCTCCCCGGATGAAATCGTTGATTGCCCAAGAGGAAGCCCACATTAAATTGGCTCTGGCTTCATAATCGGTGGGATTTGCTATAGCTTTCGGACCGTATTTTATGACTGTCTTCAACAAGCCTTCCATTACGGTATCCAGCATGTAAAGGTCTGGGTTCATATTGAAATAAACTTCGATCACGTGGGAAAAGATATCGGCGCTACCGGAGGCTGTTTGAAAAGCGCTGACCGAATAGGTATTGGTCGGGTCCAAAAACGAGACTCTGGGTCGTTGTGTAGGAGTAGCAAAGCCGATTTTTTCCTTGGTGTCTAAATTAGTGATCACGCCACCGCAGTCCATTTCGGAGCCTGTTGCAGAAAGGGTCAAGATGCTGACGATCGGTAAAGTATTTGTAGCCGGAACTTTGCGTTTGACTATGTCCCAGCTGTCGCCTTCATAGAATGTTGAGGTGCCGATCAGTTTTGCGGCATCTATGGTGGAACCACCGCCCACAGCTAATAACACATCGATCTTTTCCTTGCGGCAAAGCTCTGCTGCTTCGTTGATCGATGTATGACGGGGATTAGGGTCAATTCCACTATATTCAAAAATTTCCAAATCTGTGCCTTTGAGCTCTTCCATGATCTTGTCATATAGACCGATTTTTTTGATCGAGCTTTTGCCGTAGATCATCAGAACCTTCTTGCCAAATTGTTGAAGCTCCTTCGCTAAATGCGATAGTTGATTTTCACCAAAGTAGACCTTGGTTGGGATATCATAGATAAATTTTGCGTTCATAACTGAACTTCCTTTCTTAATTGACGTATCCGTAGAGACCTCTCACTTGAACTTCGCCACTGCGAAGAGTCTCCCGTGTACCATTGGGATATTGTATGATCAATCCGAAACTTTCATCAATATCTTCGGCAAAAGCTCGGATCTGATTGCCTTGTTTATGGATCAAGACTTCTTTCTGTAGGCTGATACAGGATTCCCGGTATTGCTGACAATAGACTTCTCTCTCATGGGGCCAGTCACGAATCATTTGGTCCAAAGACTGGATCAGGAAAGTTGTCAGTTGTGATCGGTCCACCCTCTTCCCTGTTTCTAAAAAAAGAGAAGATGCTATATCTGCGATCTCCGTTGGAAAATCCTCCGCTTCGTGATTAACGTTCAAGCCAATTCCAACCACCAAATACTGGATTTGTCCACTTTCACTCTCCACACTCATCTCTGTGAGGATCCCACCGATTTTCTTGCCATGTAAAATGATGTCATTGACCCACTTCACATCCGGGCGAGTACCGATCATTTTTTCAATGGATCGTATGGTTGCGACTGCAACCCATGCGGTAATACAAGCAGTATCTGCAGGCTGGGTATTAGGCCGAAGAAGAAGAGACAAATAGATCCCTTTGTTCTGGGGAGAATGAAACGTGCGTCCTAAGCGCCCTTTTCCGGCGCTCTGATGATTTGCGACGATGATCTGACCCTCCGGTGCACCTTCTTGTGCAAGAGCGCTTAAATAGGTATTCGTTGAAGGTAAGGAGTCAAAACAGGTGATTTGCTCTACTCTTTCCACTGAAAGGTTGGCCAGTAATTCCCCTCGTGAAATGATATCCGGAGACGATACTAATCTGTAACCTTTGTTGGTTCCGGATTCGATAATGTAGCCTTCATTTCTTAAAGTCTTGACGGCCATATGGATTGCAGCACGACTGACAGAGAGGTTTTGACTGATTTCTTCTCCCGAGACAAAACCCGCGCTTTGCTTAAGAATTGCTAAAACGGCATCTTTAGTCATTTCATCACCACCTAGTTTAGTATACCACAATAAAAAACAATTGTAAACTTAGTTATTTTTTTCGTTGACAATCAGAGCAAAACCCTTTATGATATTGTCGATCTCAATTCATGGAGGGTTTACAATAACGATGAAAACAAAAGAGTTAGTTTTGGTCTCGCTATTTGCAAGTCTGATAGCGCTTTGTTCATGGATCTCTATTCCCGCTGCAATTCCCTTTACACTGCAAACATTCGCTGTTTTCTTCAGCTTAGGTCTTTTAGGCGGAAAGATGGGATTTCAGGCAATTGTAGTCTATCTCTTACTGGGCGCTGTGGGTTTACCGGTATTTGCCGGATTTACAAGCGGAATTGGAGTATTATTGGGAAGCACCGGCGGATATTTATGGGGATTTCTCGGAGCCGCCCTAGTCTACTGGGGTGCTTCCACAAAAGTTAAGAGTTTTTCGAAAGTCTGGCTTTGGAGCACAATGCTCCTCGGATTACTACTTTGTTATATGTTTGGCTCGCTTTGGTTTTATGCTCTTGCCCTACACGGGGGTAGAGCGATGTCTTTCTATACCGTCTTGACTTGGTGTGTCTTCCCTTTTATTTTGCCCGATGTAATCAAAATCGGATTAGCGATTTACTTTAGTGAACGGTTGCGTTTAGCGGTCAAGATCCTTCCCGGGCACTGTTCAGGTTCGGTATAAAGCATGCATACTTTACAACGTAAACATTGACCGGTTTCAAGGCCTGCCATAGCATCCTTAGCCCAATCAAAATTGACCATGAAACCCCGGCCGATGTCAATGATATCTACTTTTGTGTCATTTAAGATGTTCTCTGCTATTTCAGGAGAGGTGATGCCATTGGCGACAAATACCGGCACTGAAACGGCTGCTTTGATCTGTTCTGCTGCATAAATGATGTCCCAATAAGCATATCCCTGGGGTAGTGTGGTCTCTTGCTCGCGTCGAAATCCGTAGGAGATGTCAAAAAAGTCGATTCCACTCGCTTCTAATTGCTGAGCATTCGCAAGTGCATCTTCTAAAGTGGGCTCAAATCCACCTAATCGTATACCAACGATCCAAGATGGCGGCGTTTGTTTTCGTATTTCAGCGATGATTTCTCGAACAAAAAGCGTACGATCTTGACCATAGGCATCGATTCGTGTATTTACTTTTCGATTCATGAATTGACAAAGCAAATAATTATGACATCCATGAAGTTCTATGCCGTCATAACCGGCTTTGTAGGCTCGCACTGCAGCATTGACGAAATCTATCTGAATCGATTTCACATCTTCGAGGGTCATTTCGACTCCGGTTTTCTGACGACCATCGGCACGAGTATAGGTGTATGCACTGGGACAGAAGGCTTCTTCCTCAATGCCGACAATTCCGGCATGGTGAATCTGAACCAAAACGGGAGCCCCCGCCTGGTGTACGGCTTCAACTAAGCTTCGATGACCGACGATCTGCTCATCGCTCCAAAGGCCCAATTGCAGAATACCAAGTCGTCCATTGGGATTAATCGCCGTTGCTTCAACAATGATCAAGCCGGCTTGTCCTAAGGCCAACCGCTGATAATGTTGTACGGTTTCCTCGACGACCCATCCGGTATGGGGTTGACTAAAGGGTGTGATCATAGGAGGTACACAGATCCGATTTTTCAGGGTGAGAGTTTTGAGTTGTGTAGGGGTAAAGATGTTTTTCATCATCGACGTCCTCTTCTTTCTTGAATGGATTGGATGACCGCATCCATGACTATTTTACCATAAAAAAAGACTTCTTCAAAGGAAAAATCAAAGAAACTTAGAATGTTAACAATATTATGAACAAAGGATGATCAGATATGAACATGAAAATCAATCTCTCTCGAATGATGAACGACTTAGAAATCTTGAGGCAATTTGGTAAAACAGATGAGGGCGGTGTCTCGCGCCATCCTTTTACGAACGAAGATCTGCAGGCCCGAGATTATTTGATCCATGAAGCCCAAAAGTCTGGGTTGTCGGTGCGGGTAGACCCGGTAAGCTCGGTTATTGTCCGCTACGAAGGGAAAAACCCGAACACTCCGGTCATTTTGATCGGTTCGCATTATGACACGGTCATCAATGGTGGAGCTTACGATGGCATCTTAGGGGTAGTGACCGGGTTGGAAGTGTTACGAGTCTTGAGCGAGAATAAAATCAGCTTAGAGCATCCTGTTGAGGTGATTGCCTTTAATGACGAAGAAGGGGCTCGTTTTGGGAAAGGATTTGCTGGCAGTAAGGCAATGACCGGTAGGTTATTCCAAAAAGATTTAGATGAAAGCATTGACCGCAACGGTATCTCCTTGGCGCAGGCTATGCAGACAGCCGGATTCGATCCATCTTTTATTCCCTTGGCACAAAGGAAGGCGTCCGATCTTCATGCGTTTGTGGAATTGCATATTGAGCAAGGTCCGGTACTAGAGCATTCCCAGGAAGATATCGGTATCGTAACCACCATTGTTGGAACGTGTCGATACAATATTATCATTCACGGAAGACCGGATCATGCCGGTACTACACCTATGGAGATGCGGAAAGATCCGTTGGTGGCTGCAGCAAAAGCGATTGCTAAGATTCCTGAGTTTGCACATTTATATGATCCGCAAGGCGTTGCAACGGTTGGTTTCATTCAAACCAAACCAGGGGCTGCTAATGTAGTACCGGCAATGGCAAGTTTTTCATTAGATGTACGGTCAAAACTGCCGGGAGCAGCACGGGGTGTTGTAGAGCGAATTCTCAAAGAATTACAACAGATTTGCGGCTCGGAATTATCTTTTGAAGCGATCAATTTAAAATCTGTTCAGCAAGAAACTCCGGTCGATTTACATCCATGGGTTCAGAAAAGCATTGAAAAGGCTGCTCGAAAATTAGGGGTCAAGTATCGTTATATGTTCAGCGGTGCTGGTCATGATGCCGAGCTAATTGCCGAGCTCTGCCCTACCGGAATGATTTTCGTGCCCAGTCGCGAAGGGCGCAGTCATAGCCCCTTGGAATACACAAAACCCGAGCATATCGAAAGAGGTGCCCAGGTCATGTTAGAAACTGTATTGAATTTGGATATCACTTCTGCTGACGACGAAAACCCGAATAGATAAGATACACTGCGATCAAAAATGAGCCACTCAAGTCGATGATTTTGGTGGCAGGATGCATTGGGGCTATGGCAACTGCCGAAAGCGCGATTACGACACAAAGATCGACTGCCGATTTTGCTTGATATAGCTTTTCTTGACCTTTGACGACAATGGAAAAGGAATCATGCTGCATAGAACGGTAACGCAGCCAGAAATAACTATTGGTGATGAAGCCGAGAATAGCAATTACCAGACCCACGCTGACATTTCCACCGGGCTGATAACGGGACATCTGCATAAAGGCTATTATCAGCAGAATTACACCTGAAGTGACCATAGCGAATTGAACAGAGCGACGGGAGAGCTGCTCCAAGCGGAGTTGCTCTTCTTTTGTTACTCTTTTTCTGGTTAAGGTGCGATAAACCCACCATGAGATAAAGACCGCAAAAAGCTCGGATGTTCTGCGTAAAAAATCAGCAAATTGAGTGATCGACAAGCTCATCAAGACTGAAAGGCCGGTGACCAAAGGCCCCGGTGAACTGAGCAAAAGTGCAGTTAACAGCGTTTTTTCAGCACCGGCTGTTTGGGGTTTTTGCTGTGTATTCATCTTAACCCCCAAAGCTTTGCATCGATAAGATCACCAATGAAATGGCCGTAGCGGCCGATAATGGCACTGTGAGCGTGTCAGTTCCACGATGTGATACTAACTCTACAGCAGCACAAATCGGTGAAACCAACAAGGCCAACAACAAACAGAGAAACCACGGTAACACCGCATAAGCCCACGACGTGAAGAAGATTGCAACAGCCGAAACCACAGCCATAGCAAACGTACCCTCCACGGTCTTTCGCTTGTCAACGCCCGGTAAATTGATAAAGTTTCGTCCAAAACGTTTCCCGATCAGGGCTGCGGCAGCATCGCCATATCCCCATGCCATGATCGATATTGGAACGACCGCTTTCCAGAAAGGTCCTCCCCATCCCCAATACACGACAAAGAGGATGATCATCATTAGGTAAGCAAGGATCAAACTCGATTTGACCTCGCCTTTTGAACGCTCATTCAAGAAACGTTTATAGATTCCGGTATGTTCCAATAAAGTCAGTATCGGATAAACCACCACAATGAAGGCTAAGGCAACCAAGGCTGCCACCTGCCAGGATTTGCTGGTATACATCAATAAATAAACAGACATAGCACATGTGATATGAAAAGTCTTTCGAATGATTTCCGTTGGAATGATATGTAATTTACGAATTGTCAGCACGATCAACAGAGCAGAAATGTACATCACGACCAAATACATAAATCCTTTTAAAACATCGATGGCCATGATGCACCTCGTTTCTCTACGTGTTGATTGATTTGGTTCGAAGGATCCATAGGCTTTCGTGGTGAATCGGATGAAAACCAATACTATAGTAGAATTGCTGTGAAGAGCCTACCATTGCTTGTTTGGCTCCCAACTTTGCACATCGTTTGAGGGCTTCAAAAACAACAGCTTTTCCCAAGCCTTTTTTGCGATAATCAGGGTCCGTTGCAACCGGTTCAATCTCTGCAGATAAATCACCCGGTCGATACCAAGCACCACAGTGAGCTACATACTCTCCCTGAGGTGATACCACCGCTAAAACCAATTCCGGTCGTATCATCGGACTCGATAACATTTGTTTTCGTACGGCAATGCGCTCTTCATCAAAGGGAACCGGATCTTCATGATTAAAGCCCCGCCACATAATACGATGATACTTGTACCAATCCCATGATTCTTCTTTGCTTATGATCCGAAATCCTTCGGGTAATGTATAATCGAACCTGTTGTCGAGATCAATGGCAGAGGTATGATCCCCTTTTGTGGTAGGCATAAACCCCTTTTCGGCTGCAAACCGTTGAGCAACGCGATCATTATCGGCTACAACCAACGTTAATCCGTTTTCGTTCGACAAATGCTCTTTGGCATAATCGATCATGCTCGGAATCAAATCTCGATACCGTGGATCCGTTATTAAGAAGGCTTCTCCTAAACTGGTTTCATAAGTAGCTAGGGCAACCAGATGTCCTTCGTCTTCCCAGAGACCGATTCTAGATAACATCGATTGATCTAACGCCGCATGTGTGGTCATCCATTCCCAACGTGTCCATGTGAAATTGGGGTCATATAATTCAGCATGATTGATACGTAACAAGAAATCACGTACTAGTTTTTGATCTTGTGAGAAAAAAGGTTCTGGCGAATAGGTACGACATGTTACAGTCATGTTTTGGCACCTCCTTGTGTTTGCTACGGATTCTCTCCAGCACTTCCCGCGTTGTTGTAACTCCAGCAATTCCGCGTTGTGCTTCGCAAACGCTTTTAATTGCCGGAACTTCGCAAATGTAACCATTTGCTTACGGCTACGGATTCTCTCCACCATAAAGAATAAAAGCACCGTTCTGGTGCTTTTATTCTTTATGGTGGAGACGAAGAGGATCGAACTCTCGACCTTACGGATGCGAACCGTACGCTCTCCCAGCTGAGCTACGTCCCCGTGTTCAGCTTTAAACGAAAAACCCTTTAAAGCCTTTTTCATTATACTCATATTATGAAGCAGGGTCAAGAGGTTAAAATAGCTTTCTGTGGTTTTTTTACTCGCCCTTCAAAGAGAGTAAGCAGTAGCACCGAAGAAAGAATCAGAACGGTTCCAAGGATCGTTCTTTCATTGAATTGATCTTGAAAAACAACGACTCCCCAAAAAATACTGGTCAGTGGTTCAAATGTGCTGAGTATGGCAGTATTCTGTGGCCCGATCATGCGTACGCCCAACTGGAAGCAAACGACGGCAATTACTGTTATTGTAATTGAGAAAAAAATGAGTAATCCCCACGCTAAGGGGGTCAAACGATAAGCGAACGTTCCGGTAGCCAATGCATAGCCTAATACTAAAACAGAACAGACCAAAGAATTATAAAATCCATATTTGAATGGATTCAATTTACTTAATCCACTTTTGTCTAAATACACGATGTAGGTAGCAAAGGTAACCCCTGATGCTAAAGCTAAGAGAATACCTAAAGCATTGGCTGGAGAGCCGGGGCTATAGAACATAAGGATGCCAAACGTGCTCATAACTAAACTGGCAATTTTGATGCGATCGATTTTATCACGAAAAAAAAGAAAACACTCCAAAAAAACAATAACCGGGTGAATATAATGTAAGGTTGTTGACATACTGGAGTCGATATAATTATAAGAAGAGTACATCAAAATCGGAGTTAGGGCGGCTCCAATAGAACCTACCACAAAGAATTTCTTAAACTCTACTTTTGAGATCCCCATATTGCCCGAAGAGGTTCTCCACATCAGGAAAAACAAGATCGGTAAAGGTAAGAAGTTGCGATAAAACACCACGCTTATGGCATTAGCTCCGCCCAGGTAAAAGTATTTTACGAATAATGGCATGCTCCCGAACATGATTGCGGAGGTAATCATAAGGAGGGAGCCTTTCAGTTTAGTGCTCATGCAACGACTTCCTTTTTGAAATGTTTAGAGAAACAAAAGGGGGCGGAAGTGAATCCTCCGCCCCTGGTCTTCAAATGCTTAGACTTTGGGGAAAGTGCTTTGTAAAATAGCAACCATGAGCTTGATTCCGTTATCCACATCATCCATGTCGACCATTTCAGATGGAGTATGAATATAACGACAAGCAATCGACATGACACCTGAAGGAACGCCGGATTTGGTTAGATGAATGGCACCTGAGTCGGTACCGCCTGCTTCCAAGACTTCCAACTGATAAGGAATTTTCTTTTTGGTAGCAACTTCTTTCATGAATTGGATCATGGCAGGATGACATAACACAGAAGAGTCACGCACTTTGACGGTCGGTCCCTTCCCTAACGATACTTCCATGGTTATGCCTTTCGGAGTATCGCCGGTTCGAGTGACATCAATAGCGATGCCATAATCGGGATCTACAGCAAAAGCAGAGGTTCTTGCACCGCGTAAGCCTACTTCTTCTTGCACTGTAAATACAAAATGACATTCAACACTGGGTTTTTTTAATTGTTTAATGGTCTCGATCAGGACTACGCAGGCGATTCTGTCATCCATGGCTTTCGAAACCATGCGTTTTCCTAAATCGATGCATTCATAATCGGCACCGGCACAGTCACCGATTTTTACTTTTTCTTCGGCTTCAGCACGGGTAGTAGCACCGATATCGACATACATTTTGGCTAAGCTTAAGGTTTCATTTGCTTCTAATTTTTCTGCACCATAGACTCCGCGGGTGCCATTGCCAAAAATGCAACGGGTGCCCAAAAGGACATAAGGGTTTAATCCGCCTAAATTTGTGAAGCGCAAGAAACCGTTTTCATCGATATGGGTCACCATGATGCCGATTTCGTCCATATGAGCGGCTAACATAACTTTCGGACCTTTGCCTTTTTTGACGGCTATCACATTCCCTAAAGCATCAATGCGTACCGAGTCCACAAAGGGTCGAATCTCTTCTACGATTATATTTGCTACATTGGTCTCCAGTCCGGTAGGACCATAGGCAGTAACAATCTTTTTGGTTAAGGCTTTTAGTTCCATCATTTGATTTCAAACCCTCCTGTTTCTATGGCATGAATGAAAGCTTTCACGAGAGCAATGGTGTTTTTGTAGTCTTCTAAGTGAATGACAGAAATGGGTGAATGGCAGTAACGGGTCGGAACCGAGATTTCAATGGTCGGTACGCCCCCGCGTGTTTGATTGATCTTCCCACTGTCGTTACCGCCGGTAGCGGTATTCTTATATTGATAAGGAATGCCTAACGATTCTGCGGTCTTTGCGGCTAAAGCAATCAAATTTCGGTCACTGATCACGGAACGATCCATATAGGTTAAGGAAGGACCTGCACCGCAGCGCGTGGATACCAAATGATCTTCGACGCCACTGACATCGTGCGCAGTGGTACCTTCTAACGAAATTGCCAGTTGAGGATCAATGGCATAAGCAGCAACGCCTGCACCACGCAACCCGATTTCTTCTGAAACCGTAAATACACCATAGACCGGAATACTGAATTTCTCTTTCATGACTTCCGCTAAGACGGCACAACCAATTCGGTCATCAAACGACTTCCCCTTCGCGAAACCATCGCCGAAGGTTTCATATTCGGTATCAAAGACGGCATAATCACCGACCGAAACTACTTTTTCAGCATCCTCTTTGGATTTTGCTCCGATATCAATGTAAAGTGCTTCTAAGGGCAAGGGTACCTGACGTTCTTCCGGTTTTTGCAAATGGATGGCTTTGGCTCCGATCACACCGGGCAGCTTCTTCTTCCCTACCCGAACGACCTTGGCTACAAGAACTCTGGGATCGATTCCGCCAACCGGTTTAAAATACAGCAAGCCGCTGTTTTCAATTTGCACGATCATCAAACCGATTTCGTCCATATGAGCTGCTAACATCACACGCGGACCTGGTGCGTCTTCGTTTTGACTGTAGATCAGATTGCCCAGCATATCGGTTTTCATGGTGAGTGTGAATTTAGCTAATTCTTCTTTTATGACACTGCGTACTTCGTATTCATCGCCGGCAACACCGGCAGCTTCGGTGATTCGCTTTAATAACATGATAATTCCTCCACAAAAGCACAATCCAAAGCAGCGATCAGATACGCTAATAGCTTTCCGGACTGTTGGATATCGGAGTAAGACAAAGTTTCAACGGCCGTATGCATGTATCGCAAGGGAATCGATACGACCGCAGTAGCCACACCACTTTGGGTGATTTGCATCATCCAAGCATCGGTTCCGGTTGCTCCGGGGGCTGGCGATAAGGAAATCGGGATACGATTCTCTTTAGCTACCTTTTTGATTAATGCTAAGACTTTGGGATGAACATTGGGTCCCATGGCTATAGAAGGTCCACCGCCCATAGGAGAGGTATTATAATCCGGTACTGCCGGCATACGACCATGACACACATCAATGGCAATCCCGATATCAGGCATGATACCAAATGTCGATGTAATAGCCCCGCGCATTCCAACTTCTTCTTGAACCGTTGCAACAGCATAAACATCAGCTAGGTGTTTCAGCTTTTTCAATTCCTCTAAACACTCCAGCATCACCATCACCCCGGCTCGGTCGTCCATTGCTTTACCGGCCAACCAATCGTTCTGCAATTCTTGCATGGAACGTTTCAGGGTAATCAAATCTCCTACCTGGACGAGTTCTTTTGCTTTTTCAGCAGAAAAACCGATGTCAATCAGTAGTTCAGACAAAGGAACGGTCTTTTTGCGTTCTTCAGGGCTGAGTAAATGAGGCGGTTTTGCGACCACAAATCCCAATAATGTCTTCTTTCCATGAACCCAGACTTCTTGAGCGGGTAAGGTGCGCTGATCAAAGCCACCGATCTGTGTTACATGTAAAAAGCCTTTGTCATCGATCTTGGTGACCATTAAGCCGATTTCATCCATGTGACCGGCCAGCATGATTTTGGGTTTCGTGCCTTCTCCCGTTCCGTTTACTTTGGCAATGATATTTCCCAAAGCATCGCTACGAATGTCTTTTGTGTAAGGTTTAAATAATTCTTGAATCAATCCGGCTACAGGGGCTTCAAATCCCGATACACCGGTATTTTCGATCATTGACTTGAGTAGTTCTTTACCGTTCAAACGTAAGCTCCTCCTTTATTGGGTGATCTATTCATTGGTTTAAAGATCGTCCCGAACTCCTAAGAAATGAGCAATATTGGCTTTGGAATCTGTGATTCCAGCGATCTTCCCGGTTTTGCTGGTGAAGAGGGTGGTGATGCCAGGACCATGTCCCATAATGACGCAATTACTGTGAGCGACTACGCCCACCGTGACTGCCCCTTTTAGGTAACCACGCCCATAACTGGTATCGCAGTTGCGTAATAAGACCAAATCACCAAAGCGTAACTTTCCTAAGCCACACGCTTCATAACTTTCCGGATCATGGGTCATAATATCATAATCACCCGTATCAGCGGTTGAAGAGCCAATTCCCGAACCCATGAGATGTGCCGGTACTTCGGTAACAACAGGAACTTGTAAAACCCCGTCAACCACTTTGAGATTCATCTTTTTCAGCATATCCGGATCACAGTTTTTGACCATGACTTCGGGTGCTTCTTCAATGGCTAAGCCCATACCAAAGCTCTTAACCATGATTTTATCGCCAATAATCATCTTCTCAAGATCTTCTTTAGCAAAATAGACCAAGACATGTTCAATACCACCATGTGTTCCTGTTACATAGCCTAAAGCACCTTTCGCATCTCCGCTTACTACTTTGGCTTCATTACCTACGCAAGCATAGGCGTTTAAACCACTGTTTTTTGCGGGATCGTCTAGTTTCATGCTTACACCGGGTTCAACATGGTCACCGATGACATCCATACAGCTGTCGCCAATGGCCCAGTTATAAGTAATACCACCAGTACCAGGTAAGGGAATCGCTTTGCCATTGGTGTCGATGCGATAAACGGAAGGTTTTTTTGGTTGAGAAATTTCTCCGATCACACCGATCATGGCTAATCTGTCTCGATTGGTTTTCATAGAATTTGAACCTCCTCTTTAGATTTGTTTATGAATTCTGTTTATTCCACCGGAAATCCTTCTGAATCCGAAAGTACATAAAAAAACCGTGTCAATACACGGTTTTACAGTTGATGCTAATTTGAAGATGGTTTCATCTTTAACCCGATTTTTCTTTTGATGCGGCAAAGTGCATTGTCAACTGCTTTTGTGGACGTTTTGAGTTGATTGGCAATCTCCTGATAAGAAGCCTTTTTTAGATAAAGCAAGAATACATTATACTCAAACTTACTCAAGGTCTCCATGAGTTGAGCTTTGATCGTTGCCAGTTCTTCGCGATTCATGACCACTTCTTCGGGGTCTGTCATACGAGTACTGGGAATCATATCGATCAGTGTGCGATCAGTACCATCGTCATAAACCGGTTTATTCAATGAAATATAGGAATTAAGCGGTGAGTGTTTTAAACGCGTTGAGGTTTTTACTGCGGTAATGATTTGACGTGAGACACAAAGCTCTGCAAAATGCTTGAATGGGATTCCTTTTTCATATTGAAAATCTCTTATCGCTTTATGAAGACCAATCCAGCCTTCTTGTAAAATATCTTCTTGATCCGCTCCTGTTAAAAAATAAGGCTTGGCTTTACTGCGGATGATATGACGATACTTGTGGAGTAAATATTCCGAAGCATATTCTTGGCCTTGCTGAGCAAGCAATACGACCTCTTCATCTCTCATCGTCTTTAATAACTGATTCTGGGAAAGGTGTGCAAACATGGCATGACCTCCTATCGTTCCCTTTGTTCTATCATAAAGAAAAAGGATATTAAAGTCAAGCAAACGACATAAATATACATAAAATTTCGCAGAAGGAGGAAGGATAATCGATTATCTGCAGCGACTTTCGAGTACAAAAAACCGGGCTCCTCAACCAGAACGGTGAAAAGAAACCCGGAAATCTTCTATGAATACTATACTCGAATTTTAGGGAATAGTCAAGAAAAGTTTCTAAGAAAAAAAGACAGAGATCTAAATCTCTGTCTCGTAATTTTGGTCGGGCTGCCGCGATTCGAACGCGGGGCCTCTTGAACCCCATTCAAGCGCGCTACCAAGCTGCGCCACAGCCCGTTAAAAGAACATTGTCATTATACTCAATGTTCAGACAAAAATCAAGTCGGAAAATGGGAAGAGTTTCGTAGGATTTTAGAACCGCTTTTTCCACTGCTTAGCATTATGCAATAGATTCCTTGCTAAAGCAGAAGCAGCCTCTCCTGCTTGGTTGCCGGCGATCAGGCGTATCAGTTCTTCTTCAATTTCCTGTTCCGTTAAGACTTTCAGCAAAGTATAGGTTCGATCTTGGGACTCAACCTTGCGAATAAAAACGTGGTGATCACCCATTGCTGCAACAATGGGTTGATGCGTCACTAAAAGCAGTTGGTAATGCCGACTTAGATTAGCCAGCTTTTCGGCAACTCGTTGAACGGTCTCCCCGCTGATTCCCGTATCAATCTCATCAAAGATCACGATCGGAATATCGCCTTGAAGCATTACACTCCGTAACGCTAACATAATCCGTGATAATTCGCCACCTGAAGCGATGCGTAACAAAGGTTTTAACGGTTCTCCTATGTTGGTTGAAATCAAAAACTCACAACGTTCAAGTCCGTCTGCCATAAATTTGGTTTCGTGGGACTCAGAGTCTTCGTAAAATGCAACCTCAAAACGACATTTAGGCATTTCCAAATCTGCTAGTTCTTGCATTACAGACTGACTGAGCGATTTCGCTAAAGTGTGCCGCGATGCCCTAAGCTGTAATCCGATTGCTTTTAAGCTGTTTTCCAAAACCTGGATATTTTTTTCGAGATCTTGGATGATTTGATCATTGCTTTCAGCAGCTGTGATTTTATGTTGGATGGTTTGATAATATTTCAAAATATCTTCAATGGCATTGCCATATTTTCGCTTGAGTTGAGCAAACAGACTTAATCGTTCCTCGATTCGTTCTAGAGATTTGGGATCTTCTTCTAGACGATCTTTATAGCGGGTTAAATCTGTGGCTACCTCTTCTAAGGTATAAAAGCATGTTTCCAATTGTGCAGCAGTGTCACTTAAGTCCGGATCTGTTTGAAGAACGCTTTGCAGTTCTCGGACTGCTAAACGGAGTGCAGAAATGGCTCCGTAGGAACCGGGTCGATCTTCTTCTAACAGTGTATACACTTTCTCTAAGGAAGCTCTGTTCTTTTGCACAGAACTTAATCGTTTTCTTTCGATTTGAAGTTGTTCGTCTTCTCCAAGGATCAATTGTGCTTCTCGAATCTCACGCTCCTGAAATTGCCAGAGTTCGATCATTTGCAGACTTTCTCTCTCCCCTTGACGTAAATCGACGAGCTTACGTGTGGCATCTCGCCATTGATGGTAAAGTTGGCGATACGATGTCAGAAGCTCACGATGTTTTCGATCCCCGATCTGATCCAGGAACATGAGGTGGTTTTTGGGCTGAAAAAGTTGTTGATACCCATGCTGACCATTGATTTCAATGAGAGAATCTGCACATTCTCGTAAAATACTCAGGCTGGCAGGTTTTCCGTTGATTCTGATCTGGCCCTTCCCTTTTTCATTGAGCTCTCTCCAGATGCAAAGGCGGTCGGATTCTTCATCGGTCAACTCGTAGCGCTCAATGATTTGAGTCAAGGCGCTCTGAGGCTGGTAGGTGAAAAAACCAGTCACTGCCATGTGCTTCTTTCCGCTTCGTATCGCAGAGGTAGTACCACGCGCACCCAATAGAAAAGCAATGGCATCCAAAAGAATGGATTTGCCGGCTCCGGTCTCCCCGGTAAAAACCGTCAATCCATCCATGAGGTTAAGTTCGATTTTTTCGATCAAGGCAAAGTTTTCTATGATTAGTTGTTCAAGCATGGGTTACTCCATGATATCATACAATTTTGCAATAAAACCTTCAACTTGTGCTTCTTCTCGCAAAATGATTAAGATGGTATCATCTCCGGCTAAGGTCCCAACAACAGTGTCCCAACCCATGGCATCGAGAAGCGCAGCAATACTGTGAGCATTACCAGGCATAGTTCGGAGAACGATTAGATTACCGGCATGATCGATGGAAACTAAATTGTCCAACAATGCACGCTTCACTTTCTCCAAAGAAGGTGTAATTTGACCAACAACACCCGGTAAAGCGTATCGCGAACGACCATTGTCCATCGTGATCTTTAGCAACCCTAGTTCCTTTATGTCACGGCTTATGGTTGCTTGGGTGACCACCAAATGGTATCGCTGACGCAATAATTCTACTAATTCTTCCTGAGTCTCTACCGAATGAGTCTTGACCAATTGCCGGATCAGTGTTAATCGTTTGCCTTTCATAGCCTCTTTCCTCCTATCATCAAGTTGGTTTTTTCTAGGAAGTATTTCTTGAAGTGCTGCTCAAGGTGCTCCTCGTCTAATTGCAACTGATGCAACAATTCAGGAACCTTTCCGTGAGGGATAAAGTGATCTGGGACACCAATGGTTTGTACGTTGCATAATACGTTGTGCTCTTGAAGGAATTCTAGAATCGCCGAACCAAAACCGCCAATCGTTGTGTTCTCTTCAAGAGTCAAGATTTGCTTTGCTTGGTTCAATTGTGAGAGAAGCATTTGCTCATTCAACGGCTTGATCTTACGGATATTGAGTAAGCCAATCTCGATCTGCTCGGATTCCCGTAAACGTTGGATTGCGCGGGCGGCACTTAAGGTAATCGGTCCGGAGCTCAAAACCCATTTCTCTTTGCCCTTAAACAGGACTTCCGGTTCTGTAATATCGAATGCAGATTCGGATGCAGATAATGAGAATGCCGGTTGATAATCGCCGTGATAGTTCGTTTTTGGAAAGCGGATCGCAACAGGTGCATGCAGATCCAAGGCATAACGAAGTAACGGTTCAATGTCATCAGGTCGACTTGCTACCAAAACGGTCATGTTGGGAATCAGACGTAAGTAGGTCAAATCAAAAACCCCATGGTGGGTCTCACCATCTTCTCCAACCAAACCGGCACGATCTAAAACAAAGATGACCGGTAATTGCTGCATTGCAATATCGATCACTACTTGATCGAAGCTTCGTTGGAGAAAAGTCGAATAGATGGCAACCACAGGATGTAATCCTTGCGTTGCAAGTCCTGCCGCAAAAGTTACTCCATGTTGTTCGGCAATTGCTACATCAAAAAAACGGGTTGGATGCAGAGAAGCAAAGGGACTTAAGCCGGTTCCGTCGGGCATAGCCGCTGTGACCGCGACTAATTTTGAATCTTCTTCGGCCAGTATTAACATTGCTCGGCTAAATGCTGTGGTAAACTTAGGTTCCGATATGCTACGAGGCCTTCCGGTGATCGGGTCAAAGGGACCGGGTCCATGAAAGAGACTCGGGGATGCTTCGGCAAGATCATACCCCTTCCCTTTTTTTGTTATGACATGCAATAAAACAGGGCCTTGAGAACGTTTAGCGAGCTCCATTGCTTCAATAAGCTGTTCAAGGTTGTGTCCGTCGATTGGACCCAAATAGGTAAATCCCAATTCTTCAAAGAGCATACCGGGAACAAAAAATTGTTTCAGGGAGTCCTTAAAGCGGTTGATGGCGCGAATAGTAGGTTTTCCGATGTTTGGAATTCGTTCTAAAACATTTCTGGTTTCTCTCTTGGTTTGATAATATCGTGGAGCCGTTCGTATACGATTGAAGTATTCCGATAAAGCTCCTACATTTTCGGAAATGGACATCTCATTATCGTTTAAAATGACGGTCAATTTCGTTTTACTTCGGCCGGCATGATTCAAAGCTTCAAAAGCCATGCCTCCGGTCATAGAACCGTCCCCAATAATTGCGGTAACCTGAAACTTCTTCTTCTGTAAATCTCGTGCTAAGGCCATGCCGAGTGCTGCAGAAATCGAAGTAGAACTATGGCCTGTATCAAAATGGTCGTGCTCGCTTTCACTGCGTTTCGGAAAACCGCTTAAACCACCGAATTGACGTAAACTAAAGAAGCCACCATAGCGTCCCGTCAACAACTTATGAACATAACTCTGATGACCTACATCCCAAACAATTTTGTCTCTTGGGGATGAAAATACCTTATGATAAGCGACCGTTAATTCAACCACCCCTAAATTTGAGGCTAGATGGCCTCCGGTTTGAGAGATCGTTTGAATCAAGTAATCACGAATTTCCCGGGATAAAACCTCTAACTCGGAAACTTTCATCGATTTCAAGGAACCATTCGTGATGTTTGGTAAATATTGATATGGCATGATAAACCTCACATGGCAAATCCCACTGCCAAACCCAGTATTGCACCGGCTAAGACTTCAATGGGAGTGTGACCGATTATTTCTTTTAACTGCTTGATCTGCAGTTCTTGCAAATCCGGAACTTGCAGAATAATATAGTTCAGAATTTTAGCCTGGTCTCCTGCCGCTCTGCGTACACCGGAAGCATCGTACATAACAATAGTGGTCATCGTGGCTGCTATGGCAAAGGCTGCACTATCGAGTCCCATGAGACGCCCAGCGATGACAGTAATTGCCATCATTGCTGCCGTGTGTGAACTCGGCATCCCGCCGGAACGATTCATTAACCGCCAATTCCAACGTCTTTCCAATACATAGTTGACTAATACTTTGGAAAATTGAGCTAAAAAGGCCGCAATGAAGGCGGCAGAAAGATACCGATTGCTAAAGAATTGTTGAAATCCGTTCACATGATCACCACTATTTCATAAAATTATTGTGTTCTGTTTTTGATTCGAGCAAACATTTCGACAAAAGCCGATGTGTTAGCAGGAACTCTTTCTAAAAGTTGAAACAACTGAATAAATTCTTGTTCTAGAAGTTGCTGAGTCGTTGGAACACCGAAGCATTCAATATAAGTCCATTTTTGTAAAGAGGCATCTCTTCCGGTTGCTTTACCCATGAGTGCCGGATCACCGATAACATCTAAGAGGTCATCTTGCATTTGAAAGATGATGCCAAAGCACTGACCGATCTGACGCCAAAGGGATACAACCTCAGGGTCTTCTGTTACCAAATAACTACCCATAACAAAAGCAGCTTCTAACAGAGCCCCGGTTTTTAATCTATGCATTCTTAACAGTCTTTCCGGGGTTCGGTTGATTTCTGCTTTGATATCGAGGATTTGACCTCCGATCATTCCATAGCGACCAGCGGCTTGGCTTAAGGTTTTGACCAGAAGACATGCTTGTTCAGGTGAGTAATCCCCTTGAATCTGACCTTGTGTCAGTATTAGAAAGGATTCGGTCAAGAGTCCGTCTCCGGCTAATAAGGCAACAGCCTCGCCAAAAACCTTATGGTTGGTAAGCTTTCCCCGTCTGTAATCATCATTATCCATGCATGGGAGATCGTCATGGATCAGAGAATAGGTGTGCACACATTCTAAAGCAACAGCAGGGTATAAGGCTTGCTGCCATTTTTTTTGATGCGCCTCAACAACCATACAAGGTATGAGAGCTCGTAGTCGTTTCCCACCCGATAAAAGGCTGTAAGACATGGCCTGATCGATTTCTGCTAAATCGGGAGGTCCCTCGGAGAAAAGAGTACTGCAAAACGCATCAATTTCTTGAAGCATTTGCTTTTCTGAAGTCATCATTAGACTTGTTCCTCCAAAAATGGTTGTAAGACAAGTTCGCCATTGGCGGTTAAAGTGATCTTCTCTACTTTCTGTTGTGCGAGGTTTAATTCCTGCTGACAAAAGCGAGCTAATTGAACTCCCTCTTCAAATAAACCCATCGCTTCTTGAAGAGAAAGGCTTCCGCTCTCAAGTTGGCGTACAATCGATTCTAAACGAACCAACGCTTCTTCAAACGTTATGGCTTCTTTCTTCTTAGGCATTTTGGTCTCCTCCGTTCACTTGCTCTTTTATTTCTAAAATCTTACCGGTAGCATTGCCATCGGCTAGGGTGATTCGTACTTCGTCTCCTAAGCGCAATTGACGAATGCTGGTAATAATATCTTGGGTTTGTTCGTTTTGACAGAAGGCATATCCTCTGGATAAAATATGTAAAGGACTCAAGGCATCGAGTTTACCACACAGGTTTTGCCATTGACTTGTCCTTTGCTGTACCAATAAGATCATAGCATGTAGCATGCGTTGCTGGGGATCAGAAAGACTGTTTTGCTTGTGTTGTAGCCAAGAACGAAAGATTTCGGGTTCCAATTTGTTCTGATAATAGAATAAGCGTTCTTGCTTTTGCTTGAAACCCATTTCCATGGCGTTGTGTAAACGATTTTTTAATTCCGTGATTTGATCTTTCATCATTTGAAGATCGGGTACAACCAATTCTGCGGCAGCAGAAGGGGTTGGAGCTCGTAAATCAGCAACAAAATCGCTTATAGTGAAATCAGTTTCATGTCCCACGGCAGAAACAACAGGGATTTTTGATCGATGGATGGCACGCACAACGACCTCTTCATTAAAAGCCCATAATTCTTCCAGAGATCCTCCACCACGGCCAACAATAAGGACTTCTGCCAGGTGATGTTGATTGAACAAATCAATGGCAGTCGCTATTTGCTCTGCAGCTCCCGGTCCTTGAACCAAAACCGGAGCCAAATAGAGTTGAACTCCCGGACAACGACGAGTGATAACTGAAATAATATCGTGCACCGCTGCTCCGGTGGCGGAAGTAACAATACCGACGGATTTAGGCAAAAAAGGTAAAGGCTTCTTAAGGTGTTCCGCAAAAAGACCTTCTTCTGATAATCGTTTTTTGAGTTGTTCTAAAGCCAAGGCTAAACTGCCGATCCCTTGGGGTTCCATTTGGCTGACATATAACTGATATTGTCCATCGCGTTCATAGAGGGAAACCGACGCTCGGAGTAAGACCTTCATGCTGTTGTCCGGACGAAAACGCAAGAGACGCGCCTTGGCACTGAACATAACGCAACGAACCGAAGCTTGATCATCCTTCAGAGAAAAGTAGAGATGACCGGAGGATTGATGCTTATAATTGGAGATCTCACCTTCTACCCAAATTTGATGAAAAGCAGGCTCAGCTTCCAAAAGAGATTTGACCCAGGCATTGAGCTGGGCAACACTAATTATTTCGCGTTCTTCCATGTCAGCCTCCTTTCTAGTGTTCTCTAACCGCAGAAGCAGCTAATAAGGCGATTCCGACTGCGTTATCACTACTCAACTCAGCCGAAGCAAAATAAAGAGCGGTTTCTACCGAAGGATGTTCAAGGCGATGTTGCAGCCGCTGCTTTATTGTTAGATTGGCTGCGACTCCGCCAACCATCAATACGTTACGTACCCCGGTTTTCTTTGCTGACCAAAGAATCATTTTTTCCAACGTGGTTGCAATACAATTCTCCACACCGCGAGCAAGATCTGCTTTCGCTACTCCTTCTTGAAGAAGTTGATGAGCTTTCGTTTCAGCACCGGAGAAACTCACCTTTCCTTCGCGAAAATAAGAAGGGATTGTGATAGAATTTTGAGATCCACCAGCTAATTCTTCTAAGGAAGGACCTGCGGGAAATGGTAAACCCATGGCGACTCCGACTCGGTCTACAAATTGTCCGGCACTTAAATCTCCAGTTTCAGCAATGATCTGTTCCTCATAACCGGTTTCTTTTTTTTGTACAAGAAGCAATTCGGTAGTACCACCGGATAAATGAACTGCTAAAAACGAAGAGAGCAGTGGCATTTGCGCACTAAAGATCCCAGCTTCGAGATGACCCTCTTGATGACTATATAGAAAAAGAGGGACCTGCAACATTTGACTCATTACTTTGGCAAATTGCAGCCCCACCAAGAAGACCGGCATATACGATTGTGAAAGAGCTCTGGGCCGATCACTGACACCAATGGCAACCGGAGGCGTGGTTGGACGCTGTAACGTATTGAAAACGGAGTCCATCGCTTTTAGATGAGCGAAAACGGCATCGGATTGACGAAGCCCTCTCTCCCCTTGTGCAACAGGAAGCAATCTTCTCTGATGTCCCAAGACTGCCCCTTTAAGACTTACAGCAGCCATTGAGGTTGTATAATTGCTCGTGTCTATACCCAAGATCCATGGTTCATCGGGAATCCGAGTCATTGGTAGTCACTTTCTTTCCCATGAATTTCATATGCTGGATAACATTGCCCAAAATACCATTTATGAATTTAGAGGCTTCTTGTGTACTATAGATTTTGGCGATCTCGATTGCTTCGTTGACCGTTACCCCGACCGGTACATCATTCAGAAACATGAGTTCAAATAGAGCCATTCGTAATATGGTCCGTTCTAATCGGGCGATACGATCCATTTTCCAATCTACGGCAAACTCGTTGAGGGTAGAATCAAGCTGAGGTCGATGTTCAATCACCCCTGCAATAATGTTCTTGGCAAATAAAAAATCATTTTCCGTCATCTCGGCTTCTTCCAACGAGAGTGGCATTGCTTGATCAGCCGAAATTTCTTGAAATTCCTGTTGGAATAAAGTTTTCAAGGCGGTTTCCCGCGCTATACGCCTAGACATAGCTTTCCTCCCCTTAACGTAGGTATCGAAAGGCCACCGTTAAGACGATGGCCTTTCCTCTAATCTTTATACGCGAGATAAATAATCGCCAGTTCGGGTATCGATACGGATTTTGTCACCTTCATTAATAAAGAAAGGAACTTTGACTTGCGCTCCCGTTTGCAACGTTGCCGGTTTGGTTCCGGCGGTAGCTGTGTCACCTTTGACACCGGGCTCACATTCCGTAATAGTCAGTTCTACAAAGTTTGGCATCTCAACACCAATCACCTTGCCGTCGAAAACCTGAACTTGAATATTCATATTTTCGATTAGGTATTTTAGTCCATCACCGATCTGTTCAGCAATTAGATCCATTTGCTCATAAGTGCTGTTGTCCATGAAGGTATAAAAGTCACCGGAAACATATAAAAATTGCATCTCTTTGTTCTCGACTCTTGCTTTGTTGAGTTTTTCACCAGCATTGAACGTCCGTTCTTGAACCGCCCCGGTGGCTACATTTTTCATTTTTGTTCGTACAAAAGCAGCACCCTTACCCGGTTTCACATGTTGGAATTCTAAAACTGCCCAGACGGCACCATCAATTTCTACGGTGACACCTGTTCTTAAATCATTGGTACTAATCATTGGAAACTCCTCCGTTTACTCTTTAAATTTCTATGAGGGCTTTCGTTGTGTGGTTAAAGTTTTTGTAGCCCTCATCGGTCACTAAAACCATGTCTTCAATACGTACTCCACCCCAGTTTGGAATGTAAATGCCAGGTTCGATTGTAACAACATGCCCTGCTTCTAATGCAACAGTACCGGCTTTACCGCAGCTTGGGCCTTCGTGAACATTTCTTCCGACTCCATGACCTAACCCATGACCGAAGTACTCTCCGTATCCTGCTTCAGTGATCACAGTCCGCGCTACCATGTCTAACTCTTTTCCAGTGATTCCGGGTCTGACGGCACGTAATGCAGCCATATGAGCTTCCAAGACAATGGTATAGATTTTGAGTTGTTCGTCAGAAGGTTTACCAACGATCATGGTCCGTGTCATATCGGAGCAATAACCTTTGTATTTCGCTCCGAAATCCAAGGTAACAAAATCTCCCTCAGCCAAAACTCGTTCCGTTGGGCGACCGTGAGGAAGCGAAGAACGAGGTCCTGAGGCTACGATCGATTCAAACGCTAAGCCTTCCGCTCCTAATTTTCGCATGTAACGTTCCATTTCTAAGGAGACTTCCAATTCGGTCATGCCGGCATGCATAAAGCCCAAGATGTGAAGAAAGGTATGTTCACTGATATCGGTTGCTTTTTGCATTTTTGCGACTTCTTCGTTGGTCTTTATCATCCGTTGTCCCTCAATCAAATTGGATAAGGGTACAAATACGACCTCAGGGTTCGCTTTCATTAAAGCAGTAGCTTGAGCATAAGACATATGATCCTGTTCAAATCCGATTCTATGAACACTCAGTTCGCTCAATTGATTCTGCAAAGTATGAGCCAAGCTCTCAACTTGACGAATCAGTTGGAACTCAGGTGCTTGTAGAACTGCTTGCTCGTAATAACGGAAATCCGTTATCAAGTTCGCTTCTTTTTCTGTCACCAATAACCAACCGGAAGAACCGGTGAATCCACTAAGATAGGTTCGATTCTCTTGGTTAGTAACTAAAAAAGCATCCAAAGCTTGTTGATGAATGGAGTCACGCAAAGATTGGACCAAACTCATAGTCTACCTCCTTATGATTGAAACTTTTACAGTACATTTTACCATAAGATTTCAGCTTCATCAACTATTCTTTAACTTTTTTTTGTGCTAATCACAGATTTAATCGGGTCTTATGACGATTCTCCCGGTTACAGGTGACAATACGATCGCAATTCTGTGCTTCAGTGGGTTTTCTAGGCGAAGTGTGCAGCCAACGGAAGGAGTTCCTTTGGGATAATACGTGATATTCAATGTAGAAGGGTTTATGATACGAATTCCTTTGGGTAGAAGATAATACGGTTTTTGAGGAGTTAATCCTAGATATCGGACCATTTTTTGCTCTTCTGAAGTAGAAATGCATAAAATTTTAATGGTTGTGTTTTCTCGCATGGACAACATTTGCGTGATTCGCATCTGAAACGCTACTTCTTTTGCCACGACTTCCAATTGCCAATCCCATAAAAAAGCGGATGTCTTTGGCAAGGTCAGAGAGAAAAGAATCCCCAAAAGTGCAAGGCATAAGATGATTTCGATCAGAGTAAAACCCTTACTTGATTTCAAAAGGATTTCTCCCCTCTTCTGCATGGATTATAATTTCTTCTTCATGTCTCATGCGGGTTTTGTTCTCAACATTGCATTGAAACTCCCAGAGAAGAAGGGTTTGCTCCTTTAAAAGTAGCGTTCGAAGAAGAACCGTCTCGTTATCGAGTATCCATGGAATCTCTTGAAGAAAAATTAGGGAGCGTATCCACTCAGAATATGTACCTTGCCATTGGAAGCGCAAAGAAAACTGTGAACTCTCTTCCAAAGACAAGGTATCGACTTCGAGAAATTCACCACCGCATAAGTGGTTCATGTCGGACAAAATTATATGTAATTCAGATACATTCATAGTTGAGAAAACTTCTGATTCGACCTCCTTCAGTCTCTCTTCAAGCAGCGCGATTTCATTTGTTATACTGTTAAAAGCCATTTCATTACTCTGCGGGTCAATGTTCGCTTCAGAGGAAACCTCAAATCCTCTCAATTTTGGTAAGACGGGAAGTATATAGAACCGAGTCGTCGTCATCCAGATCAAGGTCAACGTAAGCAGCAGTAGGATTTTCTCGCGATTGCTCAAGCTTCGAACTCTCATGGAAGGTTCCCCGGATTTTTCAGCCGATACTCCAGCTGAAAATCATGAATTTTGGCTTCACGTTGTTTTAACATACTACCTTCATAGTTCCAGTTCGGAAGCAATTTGTCTTCAAGAAGGGCGGAAATTGAGGATAAATCTTCACATTGACCTCGGAGTACTAAAGTCCCTTCTTCCGAACACCTTAATTCAGATAAAATGACTTCTTGTGGTAAAAGCAGACTGAGATTTTGGAAGAGAATTAGGAGAACCTGATTCACATCAAGGTCGGGCTGAGAATCATAGGACGATAACTGTTCTTGAAGCTGTTGGCGAGTAAGGATCAACTCCTGATACTCTAGGTCAAAATCGTGATTCTCAGAAAGTTCAGGTTCGTTTGGAAAAGCCGTGGTCTCGTTTAAGAAATACCCCACGAAGAATGTAAGCAGGATTAGAAACAATAACAAAAACAAACCGAATTTGAAAAATTTCTGTCTTCCTGACGTATCCGGTAAAGAACGAGTAAATTCAAGTTGCATCTCTAAGTCATCCTTCTTTCTTTTTGTGTGGAAAGAAGCGCCAAAATCTCTGAAGTTTGTCGGAATGTTAGCTCCGGCAGAAAAACTGCCTCAGGGAAATTCCCGGTAATCTCTTTTGTAATAGAATCGACCAATTTATTCAAATCCTCTGCTTCTTCAGAAATGCATATTTGTAGCTGAATCGATTTTGCTTCAGACAATGAATCGATAAAGTAACGGATATAAGAACGAATCGCTTTCTCAAGAGGTTCAAAAACCAAGAGTTCAGAATGTGTGGGACACAGTTCGAAATCACGATAATTCGTTAAAATGTCGTTTTGAAAAAGATGACAACGCATGCTTTTTTGAAAGAATTCAAGCATGAAAAGGAGTCCCTCAGCTTGGCTTTTCATTTGAATCGAGTTGTAGACAACGGCTCTCAAGCAAACTTTTTCTATGGTGTATCCGAATTCTTGAGCTGTTTTGAAGAAATCTTGATAAGGATCGCATTCTATAACATAGATCAGTCCGGAACATCGATTTTCCTTTTTTCTCTGGATCTCGTCTGGAGGGAGAATACAAACTGCAGACAAATGATTTTTGCTTGTCCAAGGTAAGATTTGCTCTTGAAAAACAGACAAGGCTTGCTTCAATTCTTTCTTTGATAATTGTGGATAAGCGGGTAGAGGTCTAATAATAAGGTTTCTTTCTGGGAGACATAAAGCGATTGCGTGCGATTTTTTTTGGTCCATGATGCGGAGCTTTTCAAAAAAGTCTCCCCATTTTTCCTGATAAAAAGACTCAATTTTCAAATTTTCAAATTGCAATATTTGGGGTTCACGACTTCCGACTTCGCATAAAGCAAAACGCATCTGATGTTCTTGAAGATCGATGTTCCAAATAGTTTTGGATCTCCATAATGAGTTCATAGGTTCTCTCTTTTCTGCTGATTGTGAGTTTACTGAAGGTTGCGCAAATAAAAAAACCGTTGGATTTTTGATGCATGCGCTGCTTTTCCTCGCAAAATTACTTCAATTACGTTTTTCTGAAGCGAATTGACCCACAAAAAATCCAAGTCCCCGACTTCAACCGCCAGTTGTATGGTACCCGGTGAAGAGGCTCCTTGGATGCTTTCATAAAGAACGCCGGTATAACGTTCTAAATAGAAGCGATAAATGTGTGTCAAGTTCGATTCGTCTTTAACGTAAAATACAGCTTGCTTAGGGACAACGAGTGTGGCAGGTTTGATTTCTGCAGCATAGGCAAGATAAGCAACTTCCTTGATACAATCCATTGCAGTATTCATTTGCATGATTTGCTCACAGAGTTCGCTGTCCGACCCATAATCTTCCGATGCTGAATGCTGAATTCCCGTATAGCAAGAAATCAGCAGGGTAAGAAGAGCGAGCGAAAGGATGAATTCAAGGAGTGACAAACCCCTCTTTTTGGTTATAAACAACGTCGATATCGCTTTCATAATAGCTACCATTTCTATTCTGCCAAAGCAGTGTCAGGCGGATTTGCATCGGGGAGGCTTTTTCTGAATAATTGAGGTACTGCCATCTTCTCAGGTAATTGATATCAAGATAAAAGTACTCGTCTTCAACTTGACCGGTGGATTCCAGGTTTTGGATGAGCTCTAAACATCCGCCACTATAAAGAAGCTCCAGACTATTATGGATCGCATCGGTGGATTTTTCTTGTTGCTGCGTATAGCGTGCTGCAGAGAGATTCTCCATTGAAAGATATAGAATCGGCAGCGCGACAGCTAGAAAGATTGCCAGTGAGAGTACAATTTCCAAAAGTACGATCCCCTTTTTCAAAACAGCGTTCTCCTTACTCTCCAACAGCTCGTTGCGGTAAAAAACGATATTCGGTGCGAGCCAGAATCAGTTGTGGACTGGGTCGGTAGTTTGCAGGAAGGATCAGATCTTTATGATTCTGGATCCAATCTAAAAGTGTCTGAGAGGGTTCCATAATGAGAGTTGCTTGTGAAATCTTTAGATTTGCACAAAATAGCAAACCCGAACAAAGAACGGTTTGATCGGATCTCGCTACAATTTCAAGGTTGCCGGTGGTAATGATTGAAGGAAGTTCTACAAAAGCATCATCTTCTCTTATGTCGAATCGAATGGATTCTTGCGTAAGATAGATATGATCATGCAATAGGTCAGACGCACTTGTACTCACATCAATGGAACGATCGATCACAAAATTATCACTTTCAAAGCTAGGTTCACTTTGAGAAAAGAGGTCCCATGCCTTGATCTCTTCGATTACGAGATTTGTTGGAAGCTGTTCCTGTTGGTGATGTAAAAGGAATTTTAAGCGAACACCGCTAAAGGTCTTCATCTGCTTCCACGGTGAGAAGACAAAGATCCCACGAGATAAAGCAGTTTGATTCAATTGCAAGACTCCATCACCACTCAGCTGTTGTGTTATCAGCAATAAGGGAAAGTCGGCGGGTGATTGAAAGGCTTGATAGCGGCTTTGCAAAAGTGAATAACTCTTCTTGTATCTGCCGATCCCTTGAACACACAACTCATGTTCGGGAAGTTGCCAGAGATAACGACTCACCCCATCATTCAAAGGAACAGAACTTGCAAAGGATACCTCTAGCCGTCCTTGCTCTACAAATTGTTTCAGTATTTCAAATTCGGCCATTTCATGTGCAGATTGAGCGTTAAAAAAAGAAATAACTTCATCTCTATGGTGACTACTCACCCAGTAACGTAGGTTGCGGTCCAATGTAATTCCGGACAATACTACCAATAAGAATGCTAAGGTCAAGATTGTGAGAACGAGTGCACTTCCCTGCTTTCTGCAAATGCCCCTAAGATAGTTCACTTTGCTTTTGGCCAAGCTCGCCATAAAGCTACTCCGAAAAAAGCAAGCGATACAAGCAAACTACTAACTACGAGCTGGAGAACACCGGTAGATAACCACCAACAAAGGCTCCAGGAAAAAAGCATTCCAACCTCAAGCCAGAGATATCGGAATGGAATCTTCACCCCACAATAACGGCAGTGTCCACGCAGAAAAAGCCAACTTACAATGGGGATCAAGTCAAGGGCTTTCAAAACATGTCCACAAGAAAAGCAGTGCGAACGTCCCCCTAAGGATTCTTTCCTTGGCAGACGCCAAACCAACATGTTCATAAAGGAACCCAAGACAACACTCAAGATTAGATAAAAAGGTAAAAAAGGCGTAAGTTCGTTTAGATTCATTCGGGTATGATCACTTCCTTTTTAGGTGCTGAATTGTTAGTGGAATCAGCTTGGTTTCTAAAAACTTGAATTACTCGTTTCTCAGTAGCCTCGTCTTTATTTATTATGGCGAATTTGAAGGTATAGCGACTTTTAATATCGGCTAAGTTCAATGTGTCATAATCAGCTGACAAGAGCACTTTATCGGTATCAAAAACCTCAACAGGAGTAAAGTTGCTCAACTCATTCTTCAGCTCCACTCTTTGGATTGCGGCTACAATTTGCATGGCATCCGCTTCCGCTTTATCAAGTTGCGCATCTTCATAAATGTCTTTGATCTTAGGAATTGCTGTTGCCGCTAAAAGTGCGACTATGGCCATGACCACCATGACTTCTACCAATGTAAATCCCTGTTTGCGTGTTTTCTTCTTCATTCTATATTCTTCCTTCTTTCGTTAAAGCATTTGATATCCTTGCCATTGATCCATCATGGGCAGTAACACAGCATAGGCTAAAAATCCGACCATGAGAGAAATAAAAACGATCAATCCTGGTTCGATCATCCGTTGCCAAGACTGAATCTGACTGTTGACTTCCAATTCGTAAAGCGTGGCTAGATCATTCATGGTTTCTTGTAATCGATTTCCTGTTTCACCGATTTGTATCATTCGGATAAACCCTGCTGGCCAAAAGTCAATATTTCTCATCGCTGATGAAAAGCTTTTTCCCTCTTCCATCTCTCGAGAAACCTCTGTTAGACACTGTTGGAGAAAGAGAGTTCCTACCTGTTCAGTAGCAACAGGTAAAGCGGAATTAATTTCTAAGCCGTGAGTAAGCAGAAATGAAAAGGTATAACAAAATCGAGTGAGTTCTTGTTTGACTAGAAATGGGCCAAGTTTGGGGATTTTCAATAAAAAGTGGGACCAACGGACTTGAACTTTCGGAACGGCTAAGATCATAGGTAATAGAAGCCTGAATACGAGGAATAGACTGATCAGGTAAAAAAGAATCCATGTTCGATTTTGATAACAATGCAATAAGAGTTGAGTTGATCTAGGTAGCGTCTGATTGTTGACGTAGAGAGACATAAAATTCGGCACAATGAACGTCATTAAAAAATAGCAAACGATTCCGGTCACAAGTAGCAATAAACAGGGGTAAAGCATGGCCTGGTTACGCTGTTGACGCCAAAGATGCTCTTTTTGATAAAACCCTGACAGATCTCGAAAGATTGTTTCCCACTCTCCACTACATTCTCCCGCACTTACAGATTGAATAAAGAATTTCGGAAGCACGTCCCGCCAGCGCTCAAGACTTTCGGAGAATCGAAAACCGGCGTTGATGGAATGAACGATCTCTCTAAAAAATAAAGTATGACTGGGGTTTTTGCTCTCTTCGATCATCATAAGTAAAACATCACTGATTGGAATTCCGCTTTGTAATAGAAAGCTCAATTGTTTACATGACAACGCCAATTCCTGACGCGTAAAGAGTGAATTCTTTTTAAAAATCGAAAACGGTGATTCCCACCAACCAACTTCTTCGACATGGAGGATCATTGGATATTGATAGGATAAATCTCGTAAGACTTCCTCTCGATGCAGTGCATATAGACTTCCGCTCTGTTTTGAGCCATGCGTATTCAATGCCAAGAATCGGAACTTCTTCATGGGTTTTCCTTTGGTTCGTTACTGGGTAGATATGGAATAATTTCTGAAATAGCTGTTTGACCCAAAGCGGCTTTCTCAATGCCATCCCAATAAAAGGGTTTCATTCCTTTCTCAATGGCGTGTTTTCGTAATGCTTGTAGTGATGCTTTACTCATGATCAGTTTGTGCATGTCTTCATCCGGTATCAAGAGTTCGAAGATCCCCACTCTTCCCTGTAAGGGTTGAAATTGGCACTTTAAACATCCGTCTCCTACCTGGGCTACTTGGCTGGGCATTTGAAATTTTGGATCAGGCAAATACGTCTTCCAAAAAAGCGGGTTCGTCGGTTCAAGCCTAGCACAAAACGGACAAAGTTTTCGAATCAAGCGTTGTGAAATAATTCCGCTCAGTGTTGAAGTCAAAAGAAACGGTTCAACACCCATATCAAGCAAGCGAGTAATCGCCCCTGCCGCATCGCTCGTATGAAGAGAAGCGAAAACAAGGTGACCTGTTAAGGCTGCTTGAAAAGCAACTTCCGCAGTTTCTCGATCACGTATTTCTCCGATTAGAATTACATCGGGGTCTTGCCGCAAAATGGCGCGTAACCCTTTTGCAAAAGTTGCTTGGAGTTTATCGTAAACCTGCATTTGCTGAACACCGGTTAGGCGAAACTCTACCGGATCTTCAATGGTCACGATATTAAGCGATTCGCGGTCAAGTTGTTGCAAAGCACTGTAGAGGGTTGTGGTTTTTCCGGAAGCTGTAGGTCCACAGACCAAAATCATGCCATGAGGACGATGGATGAGCGATTCAAAGGGGTTAAGGATGTCTTCCCTCATTCCCAATTCTGCTGGGGACGATAGAGATTGGTTTTTTCGCAGTAATCTTAAAACCACCTTTTCTCCATATAGCACCGGCAATGTGCTGACTCGAAAATCGATTTGTTCGTTGTTTAGCGTCTTTTGAAATTGACCGTCTTGAGGTAGGCGTTGCTGAGCAATATTGAGTTCAGACCAGATTTTTAAACGAGAAGCAAAATTCGCTTTTCTAGTTTCTTCGAACATTCGATACAAAGATAAGCTACCGTCAATTCTGAATCGGACCCGCAAGGCTCGTTCCAGTGGTTCGAAATGGATATCGGTTGCCTTTTTGGTAGCGGCTTGTTCTAAAATCTGTAAGAGTTCATCTTGTTCCTGTTCAACTTCCCACGGAAGAAGTTCAGGGTATGCGCTAGAGACCGAAGAGAGTGTTTGAAAGGTTGGAGCCGGACAATTATAGAGTTGTCGATACAGGCTTTGGAAATCCGAGCGAAGGATCAGGCAGAGTTCTGCGGTTAAGTTGAGTTTGTTTTCAACAGTTTGCCATAAAAGTACAGAAAAAGGGTCATCTACAGCGATTCGAATTCGATTCCCCTTCATAGAAAGAGGGAGGATTCGAAGTTTTGCAGACAACCCGGCATCGATCCAATGTAACAATTTCTGATCGATGATAAATTCACGATCTTCAAACAGTTCAAGGGATAAGATGAAGCTGATAAAAGCTTTGATTTCTGGTTCCTTCCATGGCAAACGCCGAAGCAAGAAATCTATGGCAGAATCTCCTTGATCATGGACCGCTATTCCGGCCAATTCTCCTTCTTCATCCAGGACATTTCTGGCCCGCAGTTGTTGAAGAAGATACAGAAAGGAGAACATAGGATTCCTCCTATTATTAGATTTTTGGCTTATTACGTTTTTTTAAGTTGGTCTCGTCTGGATCATCTTTCTCACTTGGATCCATTTTACGCCCGTATTTTCCTGGTTCTCTTGGCATAAATAGGAGCAAGATACCGATTGCAATCGTTTGAATGATGACAGGACCCCAATCTTCCGGAATAGTTCCTATGGAAACCAAATAAAGGCTGATGATGTTAGTGATAAAAGTGAAGACGAACATGCCAATGAACCAATATAACCAATTGGTTAGCGGTTTAACGAACTTGCGGAAAACCATATTGATTCCAATGGCACCAGCCAGCATAATGACGATTTGCGTAAAAATATCCATAGTATCATTCCTTTGCACAATTTCAGTGTTAGCTTCTGATTTTTTATGTTTCGGTTTCACCGATGCATAATCCTGCAAAGAAGATTGAAAAGAATGGGAAGACTCTAATTCTGCTTTTTGGTTGTGTGCGTATTAAGTTTTCAATAAAATCAATTGATTCAACGTATATAATTATACATAAAACAAAAATAAAAGCAAGAGCTTTTTTATAAATTTATTCGTCTTTTTTTATTGTTAAATTCTTCCTCGTCGTGAAGGAGTTCTTCGTGATTTATCGAACTTGTTTTAGGATGTTCAGATGAAAGGAGTTTTTTCATGTTACAAATCAAACATCTCAGTAAAATATATAGAAATGGCAAAAAGGCGGTAGATGATCTGAATTTACATGTCCTTCCCGGAGATATCTACGGTTTTATCGGTCATAATGGGGCGGGTAAAACAACGACTCTTCGAGCTTGTGTTGGTATTCTCACCTTTGATGAGGGAGAGATTCTAATCGATGGGCATTCTATTCAAGATGAACCGGTGCTCTGCAAAGGGAAAATGGCATTTATTCCGGACAATCCGGAAATTTATCCGTTCCTGACCGGGATCCAATATTTGACCTTGATCAGCGATATTTACGGGGTCAATAGTCAGGATCGACAAATAAGAATCGAAGAATACGCTACCCGTCTTGAATTGTTCCCCAATTTAGGGGATCTGGTTTCTTCCTATTCCCATGGGATGAAGCAGAAATTGGCGATCATTGCAGCTTTGACCCATGAACCGAAATTATTGCTTTTGGATGAACCCTTTGTCGGGCTTGATCCTAAGGCAGCCTTTACGGTTAAAACGATCATGCAAGAATTATGTAATCGTGGAAGTTCGGTTTTCTTCTCTACTCACGTGTTAGAAGTAGCCGAAAAACTATGCAATAAAATCGCGATCATCCGTGGCGGATCATTGGTGGTTTCGGGATCTACACAAGAGGTTCGAGGGAATTCCAGTCTGGAAGAAGTTTTCCTGGAGTTGATTGATCATGACTAATATTAAAATTCTGACAAAACTCTATTATACCGGGGTGCTCGGTATCAATAAAATCCGTTACAGCAAAGACCCGACTGAAAAGCGTAATGCCCTAGCAATGGCGATTCTCATGGGTTTCTCTTTCGTGTTCCTTTTTGGGTATCTCTATAATTATTGTGTCGTCATAGCCGATGTCTATGGGGTTTTGGCTGGTTACTCTGTTGTCATTGCAATGATGATGGCCGGTGCTGGCAGTATGTGCTTTTTCAATACTATCCTCAAAGGAAGCAGCATGTTGTTTCGGGCACAAGACGATGACCTGCTGTTAGCGTTGCCGATCCCTCATCAGCAACTGATCTTATCGAAGCTATTGAACCTTTATTTGTTTAACTTCACCTTTGCTTCGTTTTTAATGCTACCTGCGACTCTTGTTTATGGTTTGCGTGCGGCAGCTTCTCCCCTTTTCTATCTACTCTCTGTCCTAGGTCTCCTTGCAGTCCCCATTCTACCCATGATTTTAGCTAGTGCCTTAAGTATTCTCATCGAAGTTTTTGCAGGAAATTTTCGAGGTAAGAATCTCCTAACCATTCTTCTGAGCTTGGTCTTTACTATTGCTATCATGGCGGCTTCCTTCTCTGCACAGAGCCTGAACATGGAGAAAGTGATTCAGATCATCGATCTTGTCATGGCACAAATCAATCAGATCTATCCATTGGCTGGCTGGTATGCACAAGCAGTTACAGAGCCTAATTTTGGACTTTTTGCGCTCTTCCAAGTTTTTTCCTGGGGTTTCTTTGCCCTATTTGCTTGGATTGTTGCAAAGTATTATGCTGTAATCAATGAGTTGTTGGCTCCTAAGGGACATAAAGGTGATTATCAAAGTCAGCAATTGAATCGCTCTTCTCAACTCAAGACCCTTTATTTGAAAGAGTTGAAATTCTATCTTTCTAGCCCAATCTATGTGATGAATACTGGTATCGGTGCGATCATGATGATCGGTGCGGCTGGAATGTTGTTTCTGCAGAAAGATCAGATCTTTGCTACCATGGCGATGATTCCTGGGGGAATCACCAGAGTGCAGGCAATGGTTCCTGTAGCCATAGCATTTTTTGCGTCTTTAACTTGCACCACAGCTGTTTCGCTTTCCTTGGAGGGAAGCATGTATCCTATGTTAAAAAGCTGGCCCTTGGACCCCATGACGCTTTTCTACGGTAAGATTTTAGTGAATCTAACACTCTTGATTCCGGCGATTTTGATTTCCGTTCCCCTAGTTATGCTAACGGTTTCCTTGACCTGGTTCTATCTCTTTTTTGCTTTGCTGATTCCCATCTTAGCCGCTCTGGCGATTGCTCAAGGCGGTATCGTGATCAATTTGCAGTTTCCAAAATTTGATTGGACAAGCCATGTGACTGTGGTCAAACAAAGCCTTGCGACCATGATCACCATCTTTGGTGGCATGGGACTGATGTTTATCGTGGCTCAACCGGTCTTACACATGCCTACCTCTCAATTATCATTCGCTGTCATGATTGCAGCTGCGGTTCTATTGGTCGTCAATTTCATCTTTTATTCTCTTTTGAAGCGATGGGGACGAGTAATGTTTTACCGAATCGGTCTCTAAACACACAAAAAAAAATCCTGACTCGTCCCAATGGGCAAGTCAGGATTTTTTTATTCTTTGATTCGTCTCAACAGGCTTTGTACCGGTATAGGTTGTTTGACCGGTAGAAAAACGCTCATTTGTGCATGGGGGGCAACTGTAATCTCTTGGTCATCTCGATTTTGCATAGATTCCACCTTAAACAAGAATCGCTCCATTAGTGGTGTCAATATTTCTAAAGAATCGCCGATTTTGAAATTATTCCGCTGTTCGATCCAGATCCCTTCTGGGGTTGACTCGCGTACGATACCGACAAAATCGATGCTTCGGTCCACCGATGCTCCGGTGTAATTTTGTGCCTCTGCTCCCGGTTTCCCAAAATAAAAACCGGTGGTGAACTCGCGTGTCCCAGCTTTCTGGATTTCAATCATCCATTGAGGGTCATACTGATACGCATCAGGGTTTTGCAGATAGCGATCGATAGCCTGACGATAAACCCCAGTCACCGTAGCAACATAATGAAGGCTTTTCATCCGACCTTCGATTTTTAAGCCATCGATCCCGCTTTGCATTAACAATGGCAGATGCTCGATCATACAAAGATCTTTCGAGTAAAAAATTGCTGTACCCTCTTCCGATTCCTCAAGTGCGAAATATTCATTCTCACGATTCTTTTCCATGACTGCGTATTTCCAGCGGCAGGCCTGGGTACAATCACCTGCGTTGGCATCGCGGCCGGTCAAAAAATTGGAAATCAGACATCGTCCGGAGTACGCCATACACATGGCACCGTGCACAAAGCTTTCCAATTCTGCATGACAATGCTCTCTGAACTCTTGAATTTCCTCAAAGCTTAATTCTCTGGCTAAAATCAAGCGGGAAATCCCTTGCTGCTGCCAAAATTGGGCTGACGCAACATTGACCGTATTGGCTTGAGTACTGAGATGATATTCAAGATTCGGTGCATGGATCTTGGCTAACAGTAAGACCCCCGGATCAGAAATGATCAGAGCATCTGCTTCTAATTCTTGCAATCGCTTGAGATACTCCGGAAGTTCAACTAAATCACGATTGTGGGGCATCGCGTTGACGGTGATATAGACTTTCTTCCCCAACGCGTGGGCAAAATCAATACCCTCTTTCAGTTCTTCTTCCGTGAAATTGGTCGCTCTTTCCCTTAAGCCGTAACGCATTCCGGCACAATAGACTGCATCTGCACCGTAGAGCAAAGCAGTCTTCATTTTCTCCAAATCACCCGCCGGTGCTAATAATTCTGGTTTTCTCATTGTATTCTCCATTTGTGGTTTATTCTCCCCAGAGTTTTAGTGACCACCAGACGTGTTCTTCATAGGTTTCACTAAAGTGATGTGTGCCATCGGGACCGGCAACAAAAAAGTAGTAATCACTTTTCTCTGGATATAGAACGGCCTCAATCGCAGCTTTGCCGGGGTTCCCGACCGGACCGGGTGGTAAGCCATTGTACATATACGTGTTGAAGGGCGAATCGACGGCAATATCTTGCTCACTCAAAATCAACTTATCTTGTTTCAAGATGTAATTGACAGTTGCACAAGATTGTAAAGCCATTTCGATTTCTAAACGATTAAGAAAAACACCCGCAACTAAGGCGATTTCGTCCGGGTCTTGGGATTCCTTCTCCACTATAGAAGCCAAGATGATCAATTCCTCTTGACTAAATTGAAAATCCTCTGGAATCTCGATTTCAGAAAGCACAAGTTCAAATTGATCCTGCAACATAGTGAGAATGTCCTCTGCGGTCATGCCCAGATGCAAAAAATAGGTTTCAGGGAATAAATACCCTTCAAGCGGATAGATCACATCAGAAGAAGCTCCCTCTCGAGAAATTGATTTGACAGTATTCAAAAAATCTTCAGCACTAACCACGCCGGTATTCTCCACATAGGAAGCTATTTGCTCAATAGTAGAGCCTTCCGGTATGGTCAAGCGGATTTGTCCCTGATAAAAGTTTCCTTGATGAACATCTTCAAGGATTGAAAGAAGACCCATTTTTGAAGTAAATTGATAAACTCCGGCAAAATAGGTGTTGCTTTTCCTTGTCAAAACCCCGGTCAACTGCCAAACCAGAGAAGAACGGATCCATCCTTCTTCCTCGAGCTGTGTTCCGATCTCTGAGAAATCAGCTCCGGATTCAATTTGAACAACGGCGTCGTTTTGTCCGGTTGGTTGCATTTGCCAAAATGCGAAAAATGTTAGGACTAAGATCAGAAAACCAAATCCAATCAGAGCACTCCGTCGACAGTTCATGAAGACCACACCCTTTCTAAAAAGAAAAGTCCGATTTGCATTTACAAATCGGACTCAAGAGACAGATACGATTTATTCGTCCTCGTCTTCATCTTCGTCTTCGTCGTCCTCTGCGGCTACAAGTTCTTCCCAGGCGGCGACAACTTTGTTCCATTCATCTTCGTCAGTGATATCAACTAAGACATCTTCGTCATTCTCATCGGTTTCGATTCTCAAAATGACAGCTTCGTCTTCTTCGTCACCTTCTAAGGGGAAGAGAACAGCATATTCCATTTCATCGATCTCTAAAATTTCAACCAATTCAAATTCATGTTCAACGCCTTCGTCATCCACCAAAGTTACAACTTCCATATCCATTTCTTCATGGTCGTGATCATGGTCATGATCATGTCCACAGTCGGCGCAGGGAGCCTTTAAATCTTTCTCAGACATTTTTATACAGCACCTTTCGTTTTAAATTCTCTATTTCATCAGTAGCTTCTATGCATTAAAACCTAGTTCAGACTGACTCAAAATATTGTAACATAAACTTTAGATGAAGTCAACGAAATCCTTCTTGGATTCCTGCGAAAGCGAGTCGAGATAACTCTGCAAAATCAGGCCTGCAGCCATTTTATCGATGACTTGTTTTCGTTTTTTTCGTTGTACATTGGCTGAAATAAGGAACTGCTCTGCACTCCTTGTTGTTAAGCGTTCGTCCCAGAGCGTTACCGGAAGATGAAAAATCTCCTCCAACTTTTTAGCAAATTCAAGACTGAATTCGCCTTGTGGTCCGATTGTGTTATTCATGTTTTTAGGTAAACCTACGACAAATCGAGAGACAGAATATTGCTTTACCAAGGTAGATAACCGATCAAAATCGGCTTTCTCACTGGTGCGGCGAATGACTTCTACGCCTTGTGCTGTAAGACCTAACAAATCAGAGACCGCCACACCAATGGTGTGACTTCCCACATCTAAGCCCATGGTGCGTGTTTCAGAAATCATCTATTGGCCCTTAGGTTCTTCTAATGGCTTATTCTTCAAATAGAAACGTACTAATTCTTCCAGAACTTCATCACGATTAATGGTACGGATCAGATTTCGTGCACCCTTATGACTCGTAATATAGGCGGGGTCACCGGATAAGATATAGCCGACAATTTGGTCAATGGGATTATAGTTTTTCTCTGTTAAAGCAGCGTTGACCTCTGCCAAGATGCTGTGGATACTTTTCTCCTCGGTCTCCATCCCTCGAAAGCGCATGGTTTGGTTTGATATTGGACTCATTTCCCCGACCTCCTTTTGTTCTAGATTTCCCTACCCCAAAGCTTGATTCCTGCCTGTAATATTTCTTGTTTGTATCAATTTCTTTACAAATGCTTCCATAAGGCTTCGGTAATTTCTTCAATGGCGATTTTTATATGTTCTAAAGTAAGTCCACCTTGAACATAAACGGTGTAAGGTTCTCTCATTGGAGCATCTGCACTTAACTCGATCGATGACCCTTGTATAAAGGCTCCCGCCGCCATGATCACCGGATGAGCATAACCCGGCATATCCCAAGGCTCCAAAATGACATGAGAATCCACCGGAGAGACCCGTTGGACCGCTCTGCAAAATTCGATCAAAGCTGTACTCTCCGGAAAACGAATTGCTTGAATGATATCGTTTCGCCTCACAGACCAGTGCGGTGAAAGTGTATATCCCAATTTTTCCATGACGTAGGCCAACAAATGCATTCCTTTTAAAGATTGAACAACGGTATGCGGAGCCAAGAAGAATCCCTGAAACATTAGGCGTTGACTATCACCAAACGATGAACCCATTTCTAACCCTAAACCAGGCATGGCGAAACGAGAAGCAGCCGCTTCAATAAAGGTAGCTTTGCCAACAATATAGCCTCCCCCGGGTGCTATACCGCCTCCTGGATTCTTGATCAAGGAGCCTGCCATGAGGTCTGCCCCAACATCGGTGGGTTCTTGACTTTCGGTAAACTCCCCATAGCAGTTGTCGACGATTACCACAGTCTCAGATTGTTCTTCACGGATGATTTGGATCGCGCGTTGGATTTCGGGAATACTGAGTGCGTTTCGCCACTCGTATCCTCGTGATCGTTGAATCAAAACAGCCTTGATTGGAACGGACAAAGCAGATCTTAAGGCTGTTTCATCGATTCTGCCGCTCTCCAACAAATCAACTTGATGATATTCAATTCCAAAATCCTTAAGACTTCCGGGTGCGTCTCCGGTAATTCCGATCACTTGTCGCATGGTGTCATAGGGTAATCCGGTAATTGATAACAATCGATCTCCCGGACGAAGTGTAGCGAAAAGTGCCGTTCCAATAGCATGGGTACCGGAAACAAATTGCCCTCTGACCAAGGCTGCTTCGGTGTGAAAGACTCTTGCATATAGTTTATCGAGGGTTTCACGACCAATGTTACCATAGCCATATCCAGTGGCTGGTTGTAGATGATAATCCGATACTTCTAAATGTCGAAAAGCTTCTAAAACTTTGCGTTGATTGTTCAGGGCGACTTGATCTAATTCCGTGAAGATCGGTTGTAATTCGCGTTCACCCTCTGTGATCCATTGTCTGATTCTACTCATTCTTATCCTCTTTGGTTATGCCTAATTTAGACTGTAACCGCTCTTTGAGATCGCTTTTGCTTTCCAAGAGGAAATTGACTCCAGCTTCTTCTTCCGAGCGTTCCAAGATTGTGGCTTGTTGATAAACAAGTTTTAACAGTTCTCCCTTTTCATAAGGGATCAATAAGCGATATACCATACGCTCCTGTGCGAAATGCTCTTGGATTGCTTGCAAAAGCTCTTCTTTGCCTTTGTTTTCTAATACTGAGATTGCAACCGAATTTTCGCAAGTTGACATCGCTCTTTGTAAAACACCGGTTGAAGACAAAGCATCGATTTTATTAAAAACGCGAATGATCGGTTGGTGAACTTCCAGTTCCTCTAATAAGCTCGTCGTTGTTTGGATTTGTTCTTCATAATTCGCGTCACTGATGTCGACGATATGTAACAACAATTCTGCATCTCTGAGTTCATCTAAAGTTGAACGAAAGGCCGCTACTAACTGATGTGGAAGTTTATGGATGAAGCCAACTGTATCTGTCAATAAGACTTCACGTTTATTGCCCAATTTGAAAACTCTGGTGACAGAATCCAAGGTCGCAAATAGTTGGTTCTCTGCTAATTCGTTTGCATCACAGATCCAATTCAAGATACTGCTTTTGCCTGCATTGGTATAACCAACCAAGGCTACCATGGGCATACCGCTGCGTTGTCTCGAGCCTTTTGTGATCAAGCGGCGTCTAGCAACTTCATCAATCTCTTTCTCCAATAAATCGATTCGGCTACGCACATGCCGGCGATCTTGTTCCAGTTTACTTTCACCGGGTCCTCGTGTCCCAATTCCGCCTCCCAACCGTGAAAGGGTTTTACCCATTCCCGATAATCGGGGCAAGGTATACTTTAGTTGCGCTAATTCCACTTGTAGTTTTCCTTCGGCACTGTTGGCACGTTGAGCAAAAATATCGAGGATCAATTGATTGCGATCTAGGACCCGACACTCCGTCATTTCACTTAGATTCCTCAGTTGCGAAGGGCTTAAGCTATCGTTGAAAATCAAAATATCGGCTCCAACCTCATCACAAAAACGTCCTACTTCCTCCGCTTTGCCTTTTCCAATATAGAAAGCACTGTCAGGATGAGGTCGCTTTTGCTGAAAAGTTGTCAAAACTTCTCCACCGGCGGTGTCGACGAGAGCGGATAATTCCTTTAAACTTTCTTCGATATCCCAGGTTTCTCCCGGTAATTCTAAAGCGACTAAGATCGCTTTCTCGCGATTTATCTCTTCATTTGTATGTAATTTCATAGTAATCCTTTCTGAGCCTTGAAGGTCTCTTGGTACTAACCAACCTAAATAGGGTCAATAGCCTTACCAATTTCGATAAGTTGACGATAAAATCCTTTACAGAGGATAAAGAGGACAAAGGAAAAGCCGGAGAAAACTCCGGCTCGTTAGGTATTCTGTAATTATACTCGGACATGCTTCCATTTGTTGCTGCGGAAACGGTATAAAATAATCGACGATCGAGCAAATTGGTCAACTGCCATTGCAACCCATGCACCGACTAAACCATATCCTAAAACTTGGACAAAGAGATACGACAATAAGACCCGGAAACCCCAAACGCCAATAATGGTGGAATATAAGGGCCATTTGGTATCACCTGCTCCTCGCAGAGCGCCGGCAAGTACAAATTGGGTGGATTGTGAGGGTTGAACTAAGGCAATGATTTTTAGAGCGATTGCAGCTTGAGTAATGACAGCCAGGTCATTGGAATATAATAAAGCCACTTGTCTACCAAAAAAGAACAAAATCACAGCTACAGCACCGGAAACCATCATTGCTAATTTATGAGCGGAATTTGCCAGCATTTCTGCCATATCGGGTTTTTTCGCCCCCAAGGATCTTCCTACCAAAGAGGTTGCCGACATCGCAAAGCCCATACCGGTGGTGAAGGACAAGCTGGTGATATTGAGGGCAACCTGATGCGCAGCATAGGTAACGGTTCCTAGGCCGGAAATCGTCCGGGTAAAGATGATCATACCACCACGCATAATGAACTGCTCAACCGCAGCGGGGAAACCGATCTTGGCGACTCGGGCAGCTATATCCCAGTTGAAGTGGAACCGCTCTTTGAAACTGACGGTGATGCGCTTACCAGGAATCAAGACTAAACTCAGAGCTAAAATGCTGCCTACTAACCTCGAAAAGGCAGTGGCGAGCGCGGCTCCGGTCACACCCAGTTTGGGGAAAAACCAGATACCATTGATCAGAAGAAAGTTTCCGATCAAGTTGATCACATTAACGGTCATATTGTTCGACATGGGAGACTTGGTATCTCCTGCTCCACGAACCATGGAGTTGACACTCATTTGGATCGTATTAAAGATCATACTCACCGATACGATTCGGAAATACATGACAGCATGAGACATCGTATCGGGTTCGGCTCCCATAAATAGTAAAATCCATTCAGCACTAAAGAACATGACAGTAGCCATAATGACACCCAGCATACCCACCAAAATCAAAGATTGGCGGGCGGTTTCATTCGCTGCATCACTTTCATTGGCACCGACATGGCGTGCTACAACCGCGGTCGTTCCTACATTGAGTGCCATAAAAATAGCCATGGCAAACATCATAGGCTGATTGCTCAAACCTACTGCAGCAATAGCAGCCGGTCCAATACGGCTAACCATGATCATGTCGGCCATACCGATTAAACTCATCATGATCTGTTCGGCTAAAGCCGGTGCTGCCAATTTGATAACTTCTTTATTCGCTTCTTGTTTCGTCAAGCTATCTTTCCGTAGAAAAGCTTGATCGAAACGGTCCTTCTTCAGTGGTTCACTCATACAAAAACTCCATTCTATTGCTAAGTTGTCATATAGAAGGAATGTTTCTATATGCGTAACACTCTTCCCTTCTCAGAAAAAATGCTTTTTTTCAACTATCGAAATAGTTTTTTGAGATGTACCATGGTGCCGTAACGTCGGAGGATCTCTACATACTCTTGAGGATCAAAAAAAGCACATTGACCTAGGCTAAATGCCTTAGCTACTTCAATACAAAAGCGAGCCGTAAGTTCAATATCGGTTTCGTGGGAAGCTCCGGTAGCACAACCGGGAACTGCGGTTTCAGTTGTAATCGCGACACCGACCAATGGTGCAGATGCCGATATGGCGGGTTGCATGATACTATTGACATGATAAATGTCATTGCCGTAAGGGGTAATGTCTTGCATGGTGATCGGTAATACATAAGGGCGCTGCCCGGTTGTCCATTCCACGATCGATAACAAGTCCTCGCTGATTCGTAAGATCCAGCCCTCTTTGACAGTAGGAGTAATCGCAAAACCTTTGTGATTCAAGATCCGATTCCCCTTGGTGGTGTCAACCGAAAGAATTGCATCCATGGCTGCATCGACTTCATGCTGATTCATGACGCTCATATTTACAGGAGAGCCCATAAAGGGTACCGGTTCGTGGGGTTGGGTTGGAGCATGAGGGGCAATGTGAGTCGTGATCATCACATCTCCAGCTAAGACATCACCCTTGTTTTGCATATCGATCAGTTTTAAAGCTACCGAAAGCACGGTTACAGCACCATCGGCATCGGAAACTAAACCGATTCGCTCTGGACGTGCACCTACACCTCCTAAACGACCGATAATCCCTAAGGTAGGTGCCGAGCCCCCATGCAATTTCCCTTCTTTACCGGGAATGACGATTCGGATGAAGTCGGTCTTCCCTTTTTCCCCTTGAATGGTTTCCCAAGTACAGAACGTTTCTTCTAATCCATGTTTCAGCAAGCATTCCTTGACGTTTTCACCACAGGCAAAACTGCTGTCGAGGAGTTCGTGGATTTCCATGACTTGTTTTAACAATGAAATTCCCCTTTCTGATCCATATTAAATAAAAGCATTCTCAAAATGCTCAAGTTGAATGAGCTCGCCCGTCGAGCGGTTTAAGACGATTGATATAATATCGAAACGATAAGCAGGTTCCTTGTCCCATTTCTTAAGGATGTAACTCAACGCCAATTGACGATATTTTCTTTTTTTACGTTCACTTACTGCCAAATAAGGCTCTCCAAAGGATTGACTGCTTCGAGTTTTTACTTCGACAAATACAATTTCAGCATCTTTAAGAGCTACCAAATCGATCTCACCGAAAGTAGTATTATAGTTACGGTCAAGGATCCGATATCCCTGGCGGATCAAATGTTCGGCAGCGGCAGTTTCACCGAAATTTCCCAGTTGCTTTGCTTGGATCATGGGTTAAGAATCTCCTCTATGCACATCAAGGTTCTTCAGAAAACTTCGTCGATGCTCCGGACAAAGTCCATGGGTCGCAATGGCTTCATAATGCATTTTGGTTCCATAGCCTTTATGACGGGCAAAACCATATTGCGGATATAAAAGATCCAATTCTAGCATCAGACGATCTCGGGTTACTTTTGCAACGATGGAAGCGGCCGCAATTGACCGCACTTTTGCGTCTCCTTGCGGTATCCCCTGCTGAAAAGCGTGCCAGAAGGGCAACCTCCAAGCATCGACTAATAATGCGTCTGGGGTCAATTTCAAGCCTCTGACAGCACGTTCCATGGCTAAATAATCGGCTTGACGGATATTGATTTGTTCGATTTCGTCAACAGAAGCGGAGCCGATTGCAAAATAGCATTCCTGAGTAATCTCGTCAAACAATCGATCTTTTTGTTTATCAGATAATTTTTTGGAATCATTTAATCCTATGAGAAAAGAAGGCTCCTGCAATTTGCGAATCGGTAGAATAACGGCTGCGGCCATGACTGGCCCTGCCAAGGGGCCACAACCTGCTTCATCAACTCCGGCAATTGTTAAGAAGTCCTGATTCAATAATTCATTTTCCCAGGGCAACCATTGGATTTGCTGATTGCTTTTTTTCACGATTCTAACCCTCAGAAGGAGTTAAATTTGGCTTTTCCAAAGTGATTCGCCCTAATTTTCCGCCTCTGAATTCATCTAAAACCATTTGGGCAGCCCGTTGAGAATCGACCCGATTCCCAGAAAGTAAGCAGCCTTTTTTTCGTCCGATTTGGTCTAAGAGCTCTTCGCCGTCGGTGGAAAGAGGGTCTGGTAACCCATAACGCTCCCCTAAAAGGGTTGGATACGCCTTAGCGATCCATAAAACCAGAAAACGAGCGACTTCTCCTAAGTCAAAAACTTCATCTGAAATAGCTCCCGTCGCAGCCAGTTTACGACCGACATCGGGATCTTGGATCCGGGGCATGAGGATTCCGGGCATATCTAAGAGATCCATATCTCCTCGAATTCGAACCCATTGACTCTGGCGGGTCAATCCCGGTCGATCTGCAGCGGCAACTTTTTTGGTTCCAATCAATCGATTGATCAGGGAGGACTTACCCACGTTTGGGATCCCTACCATCATCAAACGAACCGAGCGTGGCAAACGTCCTTTTCGGATCCATTTTTGTAAGGCCTCTTCAGCCATAGGAGCAACCGTAGCCGGTAAGCGGTTTAAATTCTCGCCGTTGGTGCTGGAGATGGCCACAGCCACTTCTCCCTGTTGTTGAAACCAGTGGATCCATTGCGCCGTTATGGCGGGATCAGCTAAATCAGCTTTGTTTAAGAGGATAACGCGCGGCCTTTTTTTGGTTATTTTCTCGATATCAGGATTACGACTAGCCAAAGGAAGCCTGGCATCGACCAATTCTAAAACTACATCGACCAAATCGATATGCTTTTCAACAAGGCGTTTGCCTTTTTCCATATGTCCGGGATACCAATTAATGCCCATGGTACTCACCTAACTTTCTTACTAACATTGCTTATTGTAAAGTGCGGATCCGATTGAAAGGCCAATACACCCCAATTGCTTTTCCGCGGATATTGTCACGTGGAATGGTTCCCATCACCCGATCACGACTGTCGAGACTGACCGCTCGATTATCGCCCATGACGAAATAGTGGCCATCTTCTATGAGCGTTTCCGGCATTGCTTGCTGCATGGAGTACGAACCCAAATATTCTTCTTCGATCAGTGAACCATTGATGAAAACCTGACCGTCGATGATTTCAATCCTCTCCTGAGGTAGGCCAATCACTCGTTTTACGAAGATACGACGCGGATCAGAGGGTAAGGAAAAGACGATGATATCGCCACGTTTCACCTCGCCGACTTTTAAGCAAAGAATTCTTTCGCCATTCATTAGGGTAGGCATCATGGTAGAGCCATCGATCCCTAAAAATTCTACAACATAGGTTCTCAATAACAAAGCTGCAAAAACTGCGATTACTAAAACAACGATCCATTCTAGGAGTTCCCGGAGGTTGCTTTTTTTGTTCATTATGATAACCCTTTCTATGAAAAAAACCGCTTCAACCCTCATTTTTACAGCGAGTGTGAAGCGGCATTTTGAATTAACGAATTTCTTTGACTCTGGTAGCTGCTTTGCCAACCAATTTGCGCAGATAGTAGAGTCTAGCACGACGGACAAGGCCGCGTCGCATAACTTCAACTTTTTCTACTCGAGGAGAATGGATCGGGAAGGTTCTTTCTACTCCTACACCGTAAGAAATCTTACGTACCGTAAAAGTTTCACGTGCGCTTTCACCGGCGCGTGCGATGATCAATCCTTCAAAAACCTGAATTCTTTCTTTGCCGCCTTCGACGACTTTCGCATGAACACGAACCGTATCGCCAACTTTAAACGGAGGTAGATCGGTACGCATCATTGCTTTTTCTAGTTCCACAATGGTGGGATGCATGATTATTTCCCCTTTCATCTTAAGTGCTCATACTCAACTCGTGACAGCGGAACACTCGTAATTAACATATGGATTATATCACAAAAGATAGGTCTATACAAGTAGAGAATTGTTATAATTTTGTCGATTTAATACTCTTCTTCAAGGATTTCCGCTAAAAGCTGCCGTTCTTTTGCCTTCAAAGCAATTTTCAAGAGCAATTCCGGACGAACTTTTAAGGTGCGTCGTAACGATTCTTTTCTACGCCACCGTGCAATCGCCCCATGATTTCCTTCCAATAAAACACTCGGAACCGGTAGATTCCGAAAAACAGCAGGTCGGGTGTAATGCGGATATTCCAGCAACCCCTCACTGAAGCTCTCCTCTGCAGAAGATTCCTCATGCCCTAAAACACCGGGGATCAGACGACTAATGCCATCGACGAGAGCCATGGCCGGAATTTCACCCCCGGTCAGGACAAAATCTCCCAGTGAGATTTCCTGGTCAACAAAAGCATCTAGGACACGCTGGTCAACACCTTCATAATGTCCACAGAGAATCAGTAAATGTTCTTTTAGGGATAACTGTTGCAGATCCGTTTGCTGCAAGGGGCTTCCAGCAGGACTCATATAGACGATATGCGGTTTTTCGTTACATCTCGAAAGTATGGCTTCGAGATTGTCAAACAAGGGTTGTGCTTGCATCAGCATGCCGGCGCCACCCCCAAAGGGATAATCATCGACTTTCCGGTGACGGTCCAAAGTATGATCCCGCAGCTGATGAAGGACAATGTTAAGGTAGCCTTGTTCTTGAGCACGTTTTAAAATGCTGGATGAAAACACTTCGCGAAACATTTCCGGGAATAAAGTGATGATTTCAATTTTCATGTTCTTCTACATTCCTGCTAATAAGCGCACGATGATGCGCTGCTGGGCCAAATCGGTACTCAAAATCACGTCATCGATCACCGGAAGTAAAAGTTCCTCTTTGGATTCTAGTGGTAATGTTTGGCCACTTTCGCTCAAACGCACCACGTAAACATCATTGGCACCCGGTTGCAAAACATCGATAACAGTACCAAGGTGGGTGTTATCTTCCAGATAAACATCTAGACCAATGATTTGGTGAAGATAATATCGGCCTTCCGGTAGCGGCATGAGGTCTTCTTCGGGGATCAAAAGCTCTGATTTCAACCATGGAATGGTTTGATTGATCTCTTCAAACTCAGATACCTTCAAAATGATGGTTCCTTTGTGCTCTCTGGCTGAAAGAGGGTGAAGCATAATTTCTCGTCCACTTTCGTGCCGTGCTAATATAGGCGTTTTTTTGGAAAAACGCTCGGGGAAATCCGTTAAGGGAAAGACTTTAATCTCGCCACGCAAGCCATGGCTACCAACGATTTTTCCGATTTGAAACATTTTTGGAGTCTTCATCGTATCACCTCAATTGGTTTGAAAGCAAAGGGAACCGAAGGAAGTCTCAAAGGACTTTCTCTGCAGTTCCCATACAAGCTCTATTGCTGTTCTTCGATTTGATCGACAATATCCAATTGCACGCGTTTTTGATCGCGGCCATTGGAAGCTTTCAATAAGGTTCGCATGGCTTTCGCAATACGTCCCTGGTGTCCGATCACCCTTCCCATGTCTTCGGAAGCGACGGAAAGTTGAAACAAAATCTCATCATCCGATTCGATTTCGCGAATAACAATCTGTTCAGGGTGTTCGACAAGAGCCTTTGCCATTACTTCAATGATCTCTTTCATCGTATTCTCCTATCCTAAGATCCTAAAGAATCTTGGCCAATTGGAAAATCGCGCGAACTCGATCGGAGCATTGAGCTCCTTTGCTCATCCACTCTTTTGCTTTTTCCTCTTCGATTTTCACGGTGACAGGATCGGTTGTCGGATCATAATACCCAATTTCCTCGATAAATCTGCCATCCCGCGGTGAACGGGAATCAGCAACTACCACGCGATAAAACGGTGCTTTCTTTGCACCTAAACGACGTAAACGAATTTTGGTAGCCACAGCATACACCCCCTTTCTGATCTTTTCAGTAAAGTTAGAATTTTTATGAAAACGCTCCGTCTCGGCTAAAATTTGATATTGCCGAAAGGATTACGCGAATTCCGATTCGATTTCCCCTTTTTGTCCATCTGGGTCATCTGTTTCATCATTTTCTTGGTTTCTTCAAAATCTTTAAGCATTTTATTGACATCTTGGACCCGCGTCCCGCTTCCGGAGGCAATTCGTTTTCTCCGGCTGGCATTCAAAATTTCAGGCTTTCTGCGTTCTTCCAAAGTCATCGATTGGATGATTGCTTCCATTCGTTTCATTCCGGATTGATCGATATCTTCTTCTTTTATATCTGGCATACCGGGAATCATTTTCATCAATTGACTCAAAGGTCCCATTTTTTTGATTTGCTGCATATTTTTCAGGAAGTCATCTAAATCCAACTCGTTGCGTCGCATTTTGGCTTCCATGGTTTTGGCTTGTTCCAGATCAACATTTTCCTGAGCTTTTTCGATCAGGGTCAAGACATCTCCCATACCCAAGATACGTTGCGCTAACCGATCGGGGTAAAAAGGCTCTAAAGTATCGAGCTTTTCACCGGCACTGATGAACTTGATTGGTTTTCCAGTCACGGCTTTAATGGATAATGCAGCACCTCCACGGGTATCGCCGTCCATTTTAGTTAAGATAATGCCATCGATTCCAACCTGTTCACTGAAACTGGCTGCTACATTGACGGCATCTTGACCGGTCATAGCATCGACCAAGAGCAAGATCTCATGAGGTCGAACCGTAGTTTTAATTTTAACGAGTTCTTGCATCATTTCATCGTCAATATGTAAACGACCGGCAGTATCTAAAAGCACGGTATCACGCCCCTGCGATAACGCAACAGCGATTCCCTGTTTGGCAATTTCCACCGGATCAGCTTGCCCCATATCAAATACCGGAATACCTAATTGACGACCAACAACATGTAATTGCTCAATGGCTGCGGGGCGATATACATCGCAAGCAACCAGTAAGGGTTTTTTGCCGCTTTTTCGTAAATAGTTGGCCAATTTACCGGTCGCGGTTGTTTTTCCGGCTCCCTGTAAACCAACTAACATAATGATTGTCGGAATTTTTGAAGAAACCATTAGTTTGGATTGGGTCCCACCGATCATCTCAACTAATTCATCATAGACGATTTTGACGACCTGTTGACCCGGAGTCAAGGATTCTAATATATCGTTACCAAGTGCTTTTTCTTTGATCTTGTTGATAAAGTCTCTGGCTACTTTAAAATTGACATCCGCTTCCAAAAGAGCCACTCGAACATCTCGTAAAGCTTCGCTGATGTCATTTTCGGTAAGCCGACCTTTGCCTCGTAACTGTTTAAGGGTCTTCTGAAGTTTTTCTGATAAACTTTCAAACAAATAGTTCACCCCCGTTGGCTAAATTTGACGAAGTTTCTGCATGATTTGAGTGATTTCAGCCAAGACCGTTGGAGGTAAAAAACCCGATAAACGTTGCAGTTTCTCAGAGAGTTGATCGAGAACTTGCAGCTGGTCTTGATTTCGTTGGAATAGTTTTAAAGAATTTTCTGTTTGCTCCATAATATTGACTAAGCGATGTAGTTGATCATGGACGGCTTGACGGGAAATGGAAAAAGTATCGGCGATCTCGGTTAAACTATAGTCATCACGATAATAGAGAACCAGCATTTCCTGTTGCCGAGCGGTAAAGAGCGGAAGATAAAAGTCTAAAAGACGATTGATCCGTTCTGTTTTAGCTAACATATCTTCCATGGAGGCACCCTCTTTACGTCAACGTTTTACCTTGACATAGTAGCACAAGATGATTTTCTTGTCAACTACTTTTGTTGACAAACCCCAAAAAAGAGCACCCGATCAAACGGATGCTCGTAAGGCAGCTATAGCTGCTCTATAATCTGATTTTCCAAATACAGCGGAGCCTGAAACCAAGACATCGGCTCCGGCTCGCACCAGAGCTCCTGCGTTGACCTCTGTGACTCCCCCATCGACTTCAATAAGGTTGGTAGCTCCTTTTCGAGCCATCATTTCTTTCAAATCACTGATCTTTCCTAACACAGAAGAGATGAATTTTTGTCCCCCGTATCCTGGATTCACCGACATCAACATCACAATATCTAAATCGTTGAGAATATATTCAAGAACGCTTAACGGTGTATGTGGATTTAAGGCAACACCTGCTTTGATACCCATTTCTTTGATCACAGCAATGGAACGATGCAAATGAACCGTAGATTCTTCGTGGATCACCAAAGTATCGGCTCCGGCATCTGCAAAATCTTTCAAATATCGTTCCGGCTCGGTGATCATCAAATGCACATCTAAAGGTTTGCTGACTTTTCCCTTTAAGGCTCTCAGAACTGGGAAACCAATCGAAATGTTAGGAACATAAACGCCATCCATAACATCTACATGGATCCAATCGGCCCCGGCTTCACAAACGGCTTGAACTTCATGTAGTAGATTCCCGAAATCCGCCGATAAAATGGAAGGTGCTATTAAGGTCATTGATATTGTCCTCGCTCTCGTTCTTGCATTTCATGTAAGAGTTGCAAATAAGTTTCGTATCGACCGGAAGATAAGCTACCCGCAGCAAGCAAATCTTTGACCGCGCAATCGGGCTCTTTATCATGGATACAAGAATTGAACCGACACTTACCCAAAGCATCTCTCATTTCCGGAAACGTTTCTGCTAATTTTCTTGGCTCGACAAAGGGAGATTCCAACTTATAGAAACCAGGTGTATCGGCAATCAACCCACGATCCCAGTCGCCATAGAGCTCCGCATGTCGGGTTGTGTGCTTTCCACGTTGGATTTTCTCACTCAATTTGCCGGTTTCTAAATGATAGCTGGGAAATAAAGCATTCAGTAAGCTGGATTTACCGACTCCGGAAGGTCCGGCAAATACAGAAATCTTTTTGTGAAGGATTGCATGAAGTTCCTCTAAACCGGTTTCTTGGTAGGCCGATGTTTGTACAACCGGATATCCGGCTAAGCGATATTCTTCTGCTAAGATTCGTGCTTCTTCCGGGTCATTGGTATCGGACTTCTGCAAGACAATGACGTTGTGAATTCCTTCCAGCTCCCCTTGCAGTAGCATTTTTTCAAGAAGATCACGGTGTAAAGGAGGATGAGTCAAAGTAAAAACCAAAATTTGCTGATCAACATTGGCTAAAGGGGGGCGAACCAATTGATTTTTACGAGGTAAAACGCTCTCGATCATCTGTTCGTCTCCTAAGAAAACCCAATCGCCGATCAAAATCCCGCTTTCTTTGTTTTTTCCTCTGCTCTTCCCTGTATAGCGCTCCCCTTGCTGATCTAACAGCTCATATAAACCCCCGACTCGTTTGATCACGAGAACTTCAGGCATAGGTCACCCCTATCTTTAAAACTTCTTACTCACTTCTAATTTTCCGTTTCGATAAACTTCGACCGTAGCCGGTGAAACAATGGGAATTTCCAGTGTTAAGGGTGGGTCACCCTTATAATGAGTCTGTTCGTAAACTACTCTAATGGGGTAAGTTGCATAATTATCGGTTACCAAAACTTTGATAAAGCTTTCTTTGTCCTTGTCGAAAGTAATCGTAATTGATGCGGTTTGTGCACCTTGATTTTCCACTACATGAACTGGAGAACCCTTTTGCAGTTCAATATCGGGAGAAGGCTGCTGTGTCGTGATCAGCCATTGAGGCTTGGTAGGATCCGCAATAATGCTGACATCACCCAATTTTAAGCCAGCGGCTTCCAAACTCGTCTGGGCTTCGGAAACCGTCATTCCACGAACATCGGGGACCTTTACTTTCTCTAAGCCACCCGAAACGGTTATTATGATTTCGCTACCAACTGGTATTCGTTTAAACGACTCGGGTTCTTGACGAATAACCGTGCCTTCGGCAATGGTCGCGCTCTGTTCGGTAACCACTTTGACTTCGAAGGATTCGTTTTGCAATTGAACCACCGCGGTTCGCTCCGTTGCTCCCACGACCATAGGCACTTGTCTTAGTTCGATCCCCTTACTAATAGTTAAGTTCACGATACGGCCACTTTTGACTTGAGAATTTGGCATGGGGGTTTGCCGGAGAACCGTCCCCTCGGGATGATCTTTATCGTAGATACTCTCTAGTACTTGATAATCAAGATGAGATTCATCGAGTGTTGCTACAGCATCGGTCAAGCTTTTTCCCATGACATTGGGAACCGTAACGGCTTCCCCATTTGCAGTAAACAGAAGTGTGTTGACTCCGATCGCCACTAATAAAAGCAGAGATAAAATGACGCCGACTACGATCCCACGACGCATCCACACCACTCGCTTTCGTTTGACTTCAGCTTTCTCGGACACCGACAGATGTTTTGGTTTTTTTGGTCTGTTCAGATCCGGTTTGATACCTGCAGTCAGGAGACTTTCTAAGTCTTCTAACAGCTCATCTGCACTCTCATAACGATCTTCCGGATCTTTTTCTAACAACTTAATGACCACATTCTCAATTGCGGGGGGTAAATCCGGACAAAAATCTTGCAACGGTGGTACTTCTTCTTGAACATGCTTCAGAGCGAGCTCAATTGGGGTTTCCCCTAAAAAAGGTACGCGGCCGGCAAGCATTTCATAGATGACAATCCCCAGCGAATAGAGGTCCGATTGTTCAGTAACCGGCTTTCCTTGAGCTTGTTCCGGTGAAAAATAATGAACAGAACCCACAATGGCACGAGTATTGGTCAAGGTGGAGTTAGAAACGGTCAAAGCAATGCCGAAATCCGCTAATTTCAATAATCCGGTTTCATCGATCATCATGTTGTGCGGTTTAATGTCACGATGAATGACCTGATTATGATGTGCATGCACTAAGGCTCTGGTCATTTGAGCAGCATAATAAATCACCTGCTCATAGGTGAAATTCTGTTGAGCAAGAATTTTATCGAGGGTCAAACCTTCCACTAATTCCATAACAATATAATACGGGGGACTGGTTACCTGAACCGCATAGGTTGCTACCAAATTGGGATGATTGAGTCTTTGAAGGGATTCGGCTTCTCTGCGGAATCGCCGCAAAAAGTCTTCATCCGATAAAAATTCATCTCGTAACACTTTGATGGCAACCAAACGATCCAATTTATGATCTTTGGCTTTGTAAACAATGGACATGCCACCGCTGCCGATTTGTTCAAGAATCTCATATCGATCTTTCAAAATCATTCCAATCAACGAGAATCACCTTCTTTCTCCGCTAAATACTGAGCGGTGATTACGGTGATATTGTCGATTCCGCCTCGTTCATTCGCCAGTGCAACCAAATGTTGAGCTGTATCATAGGGTTCTTTCATTTCAATCAGAGCTTGCAGCAATTCTTCATCATTGACTAAATTAAACAAACCATCGCTACACAAAAGAAGCTTTGATTGCGGGCACAGTTCCAAAAGTTTGATTTCAGCAGTTATCTTGCCAGGATATCCCAAAGATTGTGTCAAGACATTGCGATTGGGATGGTTTTTTGCTTCCAACGCGGAAATTTGACCGCTTCGTAACAATTCGGCACTCCATGAATGATCGGAAGAAATCTGATAAATCTCTTTACCGTCGCAATGATAAAGGCGACTATCGCCAACATGCAGCATATAGAGAAGTCCTCCTGTTTCGACAACACCGGTAAACGTTGTACCCATGGAGTTAAAACGAGGATCTTCGTGCGCAGCTTCTAAAATTCGGGAATTCATCTCGCAGAGCATCTCTTGCAATAATTTCGGCCAACCGGTAATGCCATTTTCCATGGTCCAAAGCGCTGCATGTTTCTTGAGAAAGAAACAGGACGTTTCAATGGCAATTTTACTGGCAGTATCTCCACCTTCATAACCACCGATCCCGTCGGCGACGGCAAAGAAATGGATTCCGAAACCATCTTTTCGTTCCATTCTTCCGGCATATAGACTGTCTTGATTCATCGGCCGAACTTTACCGCTATGCGTAGCGGCACCATAATGCAAAAGATTCACGATTCATCATCCTCTCAGCGGTTGAATTGACCTCGTAGCTGACCGCAAGCGGCCCAAATATCTCCACCCATTTCTCTTCGAATGGTGGACTCGATCCCATTTTGGGTTAAAACCTCAGAAAACTGCTGGATGGTTGCTTGAGAACTCCGATACAGTCTTGTTTCCGGAACCGAATTCAAAGGGATAAGATTGACAAAGGCCAACATTCTTTTTAATTTACCGGCTAGTTCTTTGGCGTGCTCCGGACTGTCATTCACCCCTTGGATCATATTATATTCAAAGGTGATCCTGCGTTTGGTTTGCTCAGAATACTCTTTACAGGCTACTAAAAGCTCGTCCATGGGGTACTTTTTTGCAATCGGCATGATCTGCTGACGGATCCGATCATTCGGGGCATGCAGGGAAATCGATAAATTAATAGGTAGGTCCTCTTTTTGCAAACGGGCAATTTGCGGAGTCAAGCCACAGGTTGAGACAGAAATATGTCGGTAGCCGATTCCAAGACCCCAAGAAGCGTTGGCAATTTTCAAAAAAAGCAGCATTTCATCAAAATTGTCTAAGGGTTCGCCCATACCCATCAGGACGATATGACTGACTCGTTGTCCTTCATCGACTTGCCTCATCAGAAGAACTTGAGCTAACATTTCTCCGGCGGTCAAGTTTCGGCGATATCCACCAAGCCCTGTAGCACAGAAGCTACAATTCATTTTACAACCTGCTTGACTTGACACACAAACGGAGTTGCCATAATTATATTTCATCAAAACGCTTTCGACAATTTCTCCGTCTTCTAGTTCAATGAGGGTTTTCTTGACCGGATCTTGTCTGGATTCTAGTAATTGATGTATTTTCGGCATACCAACGGTACTAACAGCTTCTAGTTTTCCTCTGAAATCTTTCGAGAAGTTGGTCATTTCAGCAAAGTCGAAGACGCCTTTTTGAAAAATCCAATCGGCTAATTGCCGAGCCCGAAAAGGCTTTTCACCGATCTCTTCCATGGCCGCCTCCATTTGTTGCAGCGTTAAGCCCAACCAGCGGTATTTCTTTTGTTGATCCATTTTTGTGCGACCTTTCTATATCCCTTTACGAAGTTTCGCTATAAAGAACCCGTCTCCCCCAAATGTTTGAGGTAAGATCGTATAAAAGCCTTCCGAGGCTTGTAACTTTTCGGGTGTTGGTAACTCGAATGATTCCAAAGAAGCCGTTGGTTCTTGACTTAAAAACCATTGAATATTCTTCTCGTTTTCTTCCCATTCAAGAGAACAGGTGCTATAAATCATGGATCCACCCGGCTTGAGATAGGTATAAGCTTGTTGTAGAAGAGCTTGCTGTAATTGAACCAAGTCTGCTAATTGCTCATAGGTCTTTTGCCAGCGAGCATCCACTTTTCGACCTAGTACGCCTGTTCCTGAGCAAGGAGCATCCAATAAGATCCTGTCAAATTGCAATGCATTTGTCAAAGGTTTGGTTCCGTCGTGCTGTAAGGTTTGAATAATCGATGCACCGGTTCGTTTCGCTAAGCGCTCAATCAACTCGACACGATGCTTGTGTAATTCTAAAGCGACGACTTTACCTTGATTCAACATCAGGGCTGCGATGTGGGTTGCTTTACCACCCGGTGCAGAACAATAATCCAGGATAGTTTCACCTGGCTGAGGATCTAAAACCCGAGCAATCATCATCGCTCCAATATCTTGAATTACTACTGAACCGTGTGCTAAATCATCTTCTATATTTTGAACAGGACCCTCTAATAAGAAACATTCTTTTAATAATTCAGATTTCCTCACAGGCACTTGTCGTTCCTGCAAAGATTCCCACAAATCTTCCTGAAGAATTTTCAGGGTATTGACGCGCAAGAACGTCTGTGGTGTTTGCTGATTCGCTTGTAAGAGCGCTTCTGTTGACTCTTCTCCAAAGCGTTTGATCCAGCGGTAGATCATCCAGAGAGGATGAGAATAGGTAATCGATAACCAACCTGCTTTCCCTTTTTTAGAGCGCACCGTCCAGTCTTCTTGCTTGAGTGCTTTATGTAACACCGCATTGACGACACCAGCGGCATATGGAAAATCCTCTTTGATCAGATCAACAGTCTCAGAAACAGCTGCATGTGCCGGAATACGATCCATGAAATGGATTTGGTACAATCCTAATCGTAAAGCAATTAGGATCGGTCGATCTAATTGTGAAAGCGGACGGGTCAACCACCTCTGTAAGAAGAAATCAAGCCAAGCTTGTTGTTTCAAGCAGCCATAGGTCAATTCCGTTGCAAAACCTCGATCAAGATCGGCAATCAAACGCTGATTCAATAATTGAGATAACTCTAAATTGATATAAGCACCCTCTTCTGCTTTCATCAAAAGCAAAAAAGCTGCTTGTCTGCCGCTCAACGATTTTTCTAACATAAGATCTCCCCTACTTGAATGGAATGTCCCCTGACATAAGCATCTACCGACATCCGCTTTTTGCCGGCAGGCTGAAGCTCCGTGAGGCATAAGCATCCACTACCACATTGGACGATGATTCCATCTTCTTTGACTGCAAGGATTTCTCCCGGATTCGCTTTCGTTCCATTTGAACTCACAACGGTAGAATTCCAGAGTTTCCAGAGTTGATTCTGATAATGTGTATACGCGACCGGCCACGGGTTCAAACCTCTGATTTGATTCTGAATGGTCAGGGCAGAATTTTGCCATTGAATCCGTTGATCCGCGTCGGTGATTGGCGGCGCAAACGTCACTTTTGATTCATCTTGAGGTTGAGGTGTAATCTTTGCGTTGCAATAAGCATCCAAAGTTTCAAGAAGAAGCTCGGCACCCAATTGGCTTAAACGGTCGTGTAATTCTCCAACGGTCTCGTCAGAGCCGATTTGCAACGACCTTTGCAGTAATACATCTCCTGCATCCATGGCTCGTACCATGCGCATGGTGGTGATACCAGTCTGTTTTTCTCCGTTGATGATTGCACGATGCAGCGGAGCGCTACCGCGGTAGGCCGGTAGAAGCGAGGCATGTACATTGACGGGGGCTATTTTGGGGTGATCCAAGCAGATTTGCGGCAAAAGTTGACCATAGGCTACGGTCACCAGAAAATCAGCCTGGCAATTAAGAATTTGGGTTAATTCTTCGGATTTTCGTAAACGCTCGGGTTGTAGGATCGGACTGAGATTTAAGTGCAATGCGGCTTGCTTGACCGGAGGTGCTACCTGTTGTAAACCGCGCCCTTTCGGCCGATCTGGTTGGGTAACCACCATAACAACTTCATATCCAGCCGAGCTAACCAAAGCTTCAAGGCAAGGAACGGCAAAATCAGGAGTCCCCATAAAGATGATACGCTGTTTACTCATGCGTTTCTTCAGCTACTTCCTCTGCTTCTTCGTCTTCTTCCGGATCGGTGAAGCGAATCACCTTATCCACAAAGACCTGACCTTTCAAATGGTCGATTTCATGCTGAAAAATCACTGCTAAGCGATCTTCTGCAGGGATCAAGACCTCTTCACCGTCACGATTCAGAGCTCTCACGGTAACTTTCTGAAACCGCTCTACTTCGCCCCAAATACCTGGGAAGCTTAAACAGCCTTCTTCGGTAACGATTTCGCCCTCGGATTCTATAATCTCCGGGTTGATCAATTGGAAAAGCTGCTCCCCCCATTCAATGACAACAACTTGTTTTGAAATACCGACTTGAGGGGCTGCTAAACCAACCCCATGGTGATGCCGCATGGTCTCGATCATATCATCTAACAATCTCAATGTTCCTGCGGTGATCTCTTTGATCGGAACTGCAGGTTTTCTTAATACCGAAGCGTCATTATAACGCATAAATCGTAAAGCCATTTTCTATTCCTTCTTTCAATTAAGATAGCCACATAGGGTCTATAACAACACTTCGTTGTAAATTTTTCGCCGTGTTTGGGGTTTCAAGGATCTTTTTCAGGACCTCGATCAGAATCGGTCGGTTTGGTGCATTGACGATCAGCCGATACCGATATTTTTTTTGCAAGCAAAAAATACGGGCTTTATCGGGTCCGAAGACCTCAAAACTCTTTGGGAAATTCGTTTTTATTAAAGTCAAATAGGCTTCGGCTACTTCAGGATCTTCATCCGAGGCAGTAATGGTAGCTAAATGACCAAAGGGAGGTAAGCGATGTCGTTTACGATACTCGATTTCTCTTCGGTAAAAAGCTTCATAATCTTGCTCATACACAGCCTGTAAGACCGGATTTTCCGGATCATAGCTTTGAATCAAGACTTGACCGGGCATTTCACCGCGACCAGCTCTTCCGGAGACCTGCATCAACAAAGAAAAGGCTCGCTCAGCCGCTAATGCATCTTCACTACGGAGTAAAGCATCGGCAGATAAAATTCCTACGCAGGTGACTAACGGGAAATCAAAGCCTTTCGCAACCATTTGAGTGCCAACTAAGATCGCAGCTTTTGGTTCTTCGAACTCTTTGACGATTGCTGCGTGTTGACCCTTTGCCCGAGTAGAATCGCGATCCATCCGTAAAACAGGTAGATTCGGAAACGCTTTTTGGCATTCCTCGACCACTTTCTCGGTTCCCATTCCAAAAAAACGGAAATAGGATGATCCGCATTGGGGACAAACCGGAGGCATGGCTTCCAGATGGCCGCAATAATGGCAGCGCAATTCCGGATTTCGGCTTTCACGATGCAGAACCAAAGGCACCTCACAGTCGGGGCATTCCATAACATACCCACAACTTCGGCAAAGACTCATTCGATGAAAACCTCTGCGATTATGAAAGATGATGACCTGTTCACCACGACTCAAGGTGTATTGAATTCGTTCTTTTAAAGCATCACTAAAAATCGTTCGATTTCCGAGTCGCAATTCTTCCCGCATGTCTACAGGAATAATTTCTGGCAGGATCGCCGAACCAATCCGTTGTGTCATCTTTAACAAGTGGTATTGTTTCTGTTCTGCTAGGTAATAACTTAAAATCGATGGCGTCGCCGAACCTAAAATCACACTCGCTTTGTGATGTCGAGCTCGTATCAGTGCGACCTCCCGTGTGTGATATTTGGGGTCTTCTTCTTGCTGGTAGGTGGTTTCATGTTCTTCATCGAGAATAATGACTCCTAATCGAGTAAAAGGAGCAAAAATAGCCGATCTGGCTCCTAAGAGGATCGCTGTCTCTCCACTCTTTAAGCGTTGCCAAATTTGGGAACGCTCTCCATTGCTTAGGCCGCTATGCCAAAGCATAACTTTATCTCCAAAACGTTCTCGAAAACGTTCGATCATTTGCGCGGTAAGGGAGATTTCTGGTACTAACATTAGGGCACTGCGTTTTTGCTGAAGGGCCGTTGCTATGGCTCTAAAATAGACTTCCGTTTTGCCGCTACTGGTGATTCCATGAAGCAGGATCGGTTTTGAACTTCGTTTACGCATGGATGACTCAATGAAAGCAAATGCTTGCTCTTGTTCCGGAGATAGTTGACGTTGATGAAAAGATTCAGTTTCGCTTTGGGGTTCTACATAGAAAAGATACTCTAAATCCAAGAGCTTTTTCAAATATGTGCTACGGTACTCAGGCCACGATTTCAATTCTTTTTCAGAAATTGGCTCTTTTAAACGTTGGATTCGCATCCAAAATTCTTGAATTTTCCCTCTACCGGGAGAATCTTCTCGCGAAACCGGAAACAATTTCCTGTGCTCCTTTAAAGGGGGAAAGTGGATTCTTTCTTCCGGCTGTAAAATCCCTAACTCGAGGATCCGTTTCAAGAGCTTTTTTCCAAACAGCTCAATGATACGGTCTTCTGCCATGGGTTGGGAAGCTTGTTCAAACCAGGTGAAAGCTTCAAGCAAACTCTCATCGCGCTCTTCTTCTGAAAGATCCTCAGCCAGTTCGGAAAGGTATTGATACCGATGTTGGATTTTTGCTTTTACGGAAGCGGGTAAAACCGTTTGAAAAGCAGCCGACCAGGGGCAAAGATAACGAGTTGAAAGCCAGTCGATCAATTTTATCTGTTCTTGATTAAGGCTGGGTCCGTCTTGATCCAAGATACGATGAATGTCACGGGTGGCAAATTCGGGTTCTGAAGACTCTTCAGCAACCACTACCCCCCTACAAAAACCATTTTGTAAAGGGACTGAGACCAAAGAACCGATGGCAAGCTGAGGTTGCATTATTATGGGTACATGATAAGTGAGGCCGCTATGTAAAGCAGCCACAATTCGATCTAATTTTACCCTTACGTACTCCATAGCACCCCGCCTAGATCGATTTTTCTACTCGTTTTCGTTTGTTTCAATTTCGGGTTCGTCGTCTTTGGGGATCACATGGATAAATTTCAATTCGCCACTCATCAATTCGTCATACGCTTGTAAAACCGGTTTGATGGTGGATTCTTTATCTTTATCTGCAGTTCGTAAAATCTCTCTTGCGCGTTTTGCCGTTACAACAACCCCTGTATATTTACAATTGACATGGTTGTATAAATCATCCGATGGAATTCTGCTCATTCTTCTTCCTCCTCAGTTCATTTCACAGTGTTTGAAAATCTCCAGATCTAACATCTTATCTCGTCGGCGTTTTTCAGCCATAAGAATGGACCGCATTTGCTCTACTGCATGTTCGACATCATCGTTTACAACAACGTAGTCATACATTGTGACATTGGCTAATTCCTGGCGTGCGATTCGCAAGCGTTCTTGGATTTCAGATTCAGATTCAGAACCACGCTTACGTAAGCGCGACTCCAGATCGTCGAAATTAGGCGGTACCAGAAAAACAAAAACTCCTTCGATGCCGGAGGCTTTCACCTGGGTAGCTCCTACGACTTCAATTTTTAAAATCACGGAAATTCCTTTTTCCAATTGCTCTTCCACGAAAGCACGTGGTGTTCCGTAAAGATGATTTGCATATTCGACGTGCTCCAGAAAGCCATTTTCATTCATCTTGGCTTCAAAAGCTTCGCGTGTTAAGAAAAAATAGCTTTGACCGTCGATTTCATAGCCCCGCATCGGGCGAGTCGTGGCAGAAACGGAGTATCGTAAGTCTGGCACTTGTTTTAAAAGTTGCTCACAGACGGTATCTTTACCAGCTCCGGCAGGTGCCGATAAAATCATTAAAATACCACGCTTCATTTTCCGATTTTCTCCTCTTCTTCTTCGTCTTCTTTCACATCCAGACGACCGGCAATTGTTTCCGGTTGTACAGCAGATAAGATGACGTGTTCACTATCGGTAATGACCACAGCGCGAGTACGCCGGCCATAGGTGGCATCGATGACCATGCCTTTTTCTCTGGCTTCATGAACGATTCTTTTAATAGGATTTGACTCCGGACTGACAATAGCGATGATACGACCGGAAGAAACGAAGTTTCCAAAACCAATATTCACCAAACGATTTTCAAACATCTCAAGTCTCCTCCGCTATTCAATATTTTGAACTTGTTCTCTCATCTTTTCCAATTCAGACTTCATGTCAATCACGATTTTACCTATTTCGTAATCGTTGGCTTTGGAACCAATCGTATTTACCTCGCGATTCATCTCTTGCATCAGAAAATCCAATTTACGACCGACCGCTTCGTTCTCTTGTGTGATCATGCGTCGGAATTCTGAACAATGACTGGTCAACCGTACGATTTCTTCGGTGATATCGGTTCGATTGGCCATAAGAGCGACTTCAGTGATCAACCTAGTTTCATCCAGTGTATTGTCTTGTAATAAGACAAGGATCTTCTCTTTCAATTTAGTTGCATAGTCTTCAACGACAAAAGGGGCTCGCAACGCTACCTGTTCTTTTAATGCTTCTATAAGAGTCAAGCGTTGAAGGAGATCTTCGGCTAACCGTTGTCCTTCTTGTTGGCGCATGTTAGAAAAAGAGAGTAATGCTTGTTCCAAGACAGGCATGAAGTGTTGTAGGATCATTTCAGAATCTTCACTGTGACGTTCTACTTTTAAAACATCGGGTAACGCTAAAATCTGGGATAAACGGACCGGTTCATTCAAGGCTAATGCCTCACTGAGTTGTCGAACTCCCTGTTGATAAGCAACTGCCAATGAAGAGTTGATCAAAACTTCATAAGCATCGCTACCGTTGTACTGATACGATATGGAGCATTCAACTCGCCCACGATTCGCAAATTTCGAAATCGTTTGTCTGATTTTTTCTTCAAAGACATTAAGATCACGTGGTAAACGAATCGAAATATCCAAATATCGATTATTTACAGATTTCAATTCTACACTCATACGATGTTGAGCATCATTGAATTCAATTCTTCCGAAGCCAGTCATTGAAACTAACATAGATTTCCTCCACTTCTATAATAATTTACAATTCGCCATCCGCACCGTTTATCCCTTTACTTTCCAATAAAACTTCTTCAGGAGAGCGCGGAGCTACATAGAGAGTAAAGAAATCGGTATAATGAACCGCTCCGGGTTTGGCACCTTTAAACTTTTTTACATGCTTTTTTTGAGTATAATCAATGGCTACATAGCTACTCTCACGAGCTTTACTGAACCAAGCCGCCAAGGAAGCAGCTACTTCATACAGCTGGTCGCTCGGATTGGGGTGATGCACTACAACATGTGATCCTGGAACTTCTTTGCTGTGAAACCACCAATCAGAACTCTTTGCTATTTCCATGGTCAAATAATCGTTTTGCAGATTGTTACGACCGATCGAAACGGGAACCCCTTCAAGGAGTAAACGCAAAGGTTCGTGAGCAACCGCTTTGCTAGCCTTAGCTGGTTTTTTACTTTTTCCCGGTATCTTGACCGGCGACATTAGACCTTGTTGGATCAACTCTTCTTGGATCTCTAAAAAGTCTTTTACGTCAACCGTATGCTCTACTGCGGTCAATACAGATTCTAAATAGGATATTTCGGATTTGATCATCTCGATCTGCTCAAGAATGATCTTTTCGCCTTTGCGGGCTTTGCTATAGCGCTTAAAGTAACTTTGTGCATTTTGTGCAACACTCAAGCGAAGATCGAGAGGAATACTTAAGGGAGCTAAATTCTCATCATAGTAATTGATCACTTGGATCTCTGCTTCTCGAATAAGGGGCTCTGCTGTGTTTTTTAGTAGCTCTCCCCAAATTCGGTACTGATCGGCATCTTTTCCCTGTTGTAAATCTTCCTCCAAAGCAAAAAACTTTTTTTGGCCTTTCAAGATAGCGGCACTTACAATAGAAATCAATCGATGTCGTTCTTGATGCAAGTGTAGTTGCTGTTCCAGTTGCAGGAAATCCGCTTCTAAGGCTTCAGAAGCAGGTTTCCACTCTCCTGGAAGAGCACCAAATTGAAATGGAACGGTTTCATTATGTTGATCGGACACGAACAATTTACCCGGTTGACGGTTCTGAACAGCATTTTTAGTTTGTATTTGTAAGGTAGACCACTGCTCTTGGGTTAGGAAAGCAGCCATTTCTTCTTCTGAATAAGAGACACTTTTCAATAAGGAGCCTACCGAAGGATTACCGACACCATCGATCTTCTTTTTAAACCAACCGGCAACCGATAAAGCAAGTTCTGCATCACCGAACGGGATTTGCCAAGAATCCAATGCTTGTTTGACTTGTTCGGGTGGACGAATATACATTCTTCCCGGTAAGATTTCGCGATATCGGTTCTGCCAGCCGGGGACATGTTTCATAGCATCGAGAATCGTAAAATCTCGGTCGCATAAAATGAGATTACTATTTTTACCCATCAGTTCAACAATAAATCGTATTTGATCAGGATTCCCCAATTCATCGAGCACTGAGAAGTTAAAAATCAGTAAACGTTCCAGCCCAGGCTGTTCTATGGAAATAAAGCGTGCTCCTTCTAAGCGCCTGCGGAGCAGTTGACAGAAAGAAGGCGGAACCGGTGGATTTTTGCGTTTCTGAGTAATCAACTGTACTCGAGCAAATTGAGGATGTATGGAAAACAACAAGCGCATAGAGCGATTTTGCTTATGCATTTCCAAGGTCATTTCCGTTGCGTTATGCTGAAAGACCCGATCCACTTTACTGTCGGTCAACGCAATTTGTAATTCTTCTTGTAGGGCTCTAATCGACCAACCTTCTAAAGACATGAGACTTCACCATCTTTCGTACCAAAAAGGGTCTTAAGTGCGGCTTAAGACCCTAATGCGAATCTGAAATTAATGTTTAACCAAACAGAGCCAATAAAACACCTGCAGCAACTGCAGAACCAATAACACCGGCTACATTCGGACCCATTGCATGCATCAGTAAGAAATTCCCGGGGTTCTCTTTTTGACCGACGACTTGTGATACGCGTGCGGCCATGGGGACCGCCGACACACCGGCCGAACCAATCAAGGGGTTTACCTTCTTGCCCGATGTGATATACATCAGTTTACCAAGAAGAACACCACCGGCTGTTCCGAACATAAAGGCAACTAAACCTAGACCAATAATGAATAAGGTCTGCGGGTCCAAGAAAATGTGTGCTTTGGCAGTTGCACCCACCGAAACTCCTAAGAATATGGTGACGATATTCATCAATTCATTTTGAGCGGTTTTTGCTAAGCGTTCAGTAACACCGGACTCTTTGAACAAGTTGCCCAACATCAGCATACCAATCAAAGCGGCGGCGCTGGGAAGGATCAAACTGACAACTATTGTAACAGCAATCGGGAAAACGACTTTCTCGGTTTTAGAAACGTCTCGTAATTGATCCATTACTACTTGTCGTTCTGCTTTAGATGTTAAGGCTTTCATGATCGGTGGTTGAATGATCGGCACTAAAGCCATATAGGAGTAGGCAGCCACAGCTATGGGGCCTAATAGATCAGGGGCTAACTTAGAAGCTAAGTAAATGGCGGTCGGACCATCGGCTCCGCCGATAATACCAATGGCACCGGATTGAGCTGGTGTAAATCCTAAAAAAAGAGCGCCTATAAAGGTTATAAAAATACCTAATTGAGCTGCAGCACCTAATAAAAAGGTTTTGGGATTTGCAATAAGAGGACCAAAATCGGTCATCGCCCCAACCCCTAAGAAGATCAAAGGAGGATAAATCCCCAATTTTACTCCCATGTAAAGGTAAGAGATCAAACCACCTTCATCCATGAGCCCGGCACCCGGTAAGTTGGTCAACAACATTCCAAAGCCGATTGGGATCAGTAAGAGGGGTTCATATCCTTTTTTCACAGCTAAGTATAATAACGTACACGCAATAGCAATCATAACAAGATGTTGCCAGGTTAAAATTGCAAAACCTGTACTTTGTAAAAACTCACCTACAGAACCCATAATATTCATGATAAAGCCTCCTTCTATGTCCAAAGACAACCTTTCGTTCGTGTAAAGTAGCATGTCAATCATAATTGGACTAAAAGCTACCCTGCATCCGAGCGAAATTGGCATAGTCACAACAATGACCATTATACCTTTAAAACCAATACTTGGCAATCGAATTTTTTCGGCAAGCGGACCTTTTCCGCTGTTCCCCTACAATAAACTACCAACAACTGTAGGTTAAGAAATATAACATCACAAATAATACAAGATAGCATACTATTCTTTAGTCAGTATTTTTTTAAAGGATTTCTGTATTTTCAAGTGATTTTAGCAATACCACCTGATCTTCTTGGTCATCGACATCCAAGTAGACTCTTATTTTTTCATTTCTGGAAGTTGGAATATTCTTGCCGACAAAGTCTGCACGGATCGGCAATTCCCGGTGCCCACGATCGATCAGAACCGCTAATTGGATAGCTTCAGGTCTGCCCCAATTCATCACACCATCGAGAGCAGCTCGCACTGAACGACCGGTATGTAAGACGTCATCTACTAAAATAACAGTCTTCCCGGTGATATTGGGTCTGGAAGAAGATTGGCTTTCAATGCTCGTTTTTTTGTGATCATCGCGAAACGGAGAGATATCCATGGAATAGGTAGGTACGGTTTTTCCTTCAACGCTCTCCATGGCCAAAGCCAAACGGTTCATTAGGGGTAATCCCTTTTGCATGATACCGACTAAAACCAAATTCGAACAACCCCCATTGCGTTCGATGATTTCATGAGCAAGACGTCGGATGGTTCGACTCAATTGGGTCTGGTCCATTAATAAAGTGGAGATCAAGGTCATTCTCTCCTTTCTTCCAAGTATATCCTAACTTGTCTAACGCCATTACAAAGTCATCAGGTGGATCGGCCGTGAATTCCATCCATTGCTTTGTGAGGGGATGATGAAATCCCAGGCGAAACGCGTGAAGTGCTTGGCCTTCGAGCTGCCAAGGAATCGGTCTGGTTCCATATAGTGCATCTCCTGCTACGGGATGATTCAAATAAGCCATATGCACGCGGATCTGATGGGTCCTCCCACTTTGCAATTGAACTTTGACAAAGTCAGCATGCGGAAAAGAAAGGAGAACTTCAAAATCACTATGTGCTTCTTTTCCTCCGGCAACCACTGCCATTTTTTGCCTGTTTTTAGGATGACGACCAATAGGTGCATCAATCGACCCTTTTTTATCGCTCCAGTTTCCCCAGGTCAAGGTTAGATATAAGCGTTTGGCTTGTCGTAACCGAATCTGTTCACTTAAACTGATCTGAGCTTGTTCCGTTTTGGCAACAACCATAAGACCACTCGTATCTTTGTCGAGTCTGTGCACGATTCCGGGACGCATGACTCCATTGATACCCGGCCAAACAGGAGTATGCGCCAATAAACCATTGACTAAGGTACCGGTCCAATTTCCGACTGCAGGATGTACCACTAAATGACGAGGTTTATTCAAAACCATAAGCTGATCATCTTCGTAACAAATATCGAGTGGCATTTCTTCAGGGATCAGATCCAACGTTTCCGGTTCGGGAAGTTGGATAACAATGGTCTCGTTCCCTTTAAGTTTATAACTGGCAGCACGCGCTTTATCGTCGCAGCTGATCATTTCATCATCAAGTAATTTTTGAACATGGGAACGGCTTAGCTGGCTAACTACACTCAACCATTTATCTAAACGCTCCCCTTTTGCTTCGACATCTACATGAAAGACAAGGATTTCATATTCTTCATTCGCTGACATGGAACCCCTCCTTCTTAAATTCTAAAAGCAATAATAGGACCATTAGAGTGACTCCCAGCGTCAAAGCAGAATCGGCAATATTAAAAACCGGAAAACGAATAAACTCAAATTCAAGAAAATCGATTACATACCCATAACAAAGGCGATCGATCAAATTCCCCAAGGTACCCCCCAAGACCAAACCAAGTACTATTTTCATAGAAGTTTTGCCTTCGGTGATTTTATCTCGGAAGAAAAACAAGAATAGAGATGCCAAAATCGCTAATCCACTTAAAAGCCAACGTTGTCCGGTAAGAATGCTAAAAGCCGCACCTGTATTATGTGTGTAGTGCAACTGAAGTAAACCGGGAATAAATGGTTGTGAAACACCAAAAGGTAGATTTCCTTTGACCCATTCTTTGCTGGCCCAGTCCAGCAGGACAACGATACCTGCAATGAGGCACTCCATGTGATTTTCCTCCTCAAAAAAGAAACCCCGGTTCTCGCCGGGGGCTTCTCAAAGTTTCGTTAGGAGAACACGCCTTCGCCCGCTCTCGTTGCTACGATTTCTCGCGCTAACACCAAAGTGGGGTCAATGACCGGAACAGATATCATACCGTCTTCCAATACCAAAGGAATTTCTGTGCAACCGGCAATGATAACTTCAGCTCCTTGGGCAATTAACATCTCGGCAACCTGACGAATATTCTGTGCAGCTTGTGACTTTTCTCCGGCTTTGATCAAATGAATACTATTTTGAACCAAATCCTGTTGATACGGTTCAACAGGTACTACCATTTTCAGGCCGAAATCATCGGCAATGTTTTGATACAAACCGATTTTAACGGTGGCGTTGGTAGCGATTAAGCCAATGCTACGAACCTCGGGATATGAAGCCCGAATGAAGTCAATGGCTAAACGAGGCATATGTAAAACCGGGATCGGTACTGCCGACTGAATGGCATCATAAAAGAAATGTGCCGTGTTACAGGCAATGGCCAGGTAATCTGCACCCATTTCAAATAACTGATGCGCCATATGTGCTAACATAGGACTTGGATCTTCTCCGCCTTCAAAAATCGCTTCGACTCGATCGGGAAGTTTGGCATTACCGTCAATGAGTACGCGCATATGCTCCTGATCCTTTTTTGCCGGGGTATTGCGAATGATTTTTAAGTATAAATCCGCAGTGGCTTCCGGCCCCATACCACCAAGAATTCCGATAATTTTCTCTGACATGAAATTGGTTCCTCTCTTCTCTCTCGATTATTCTTTCTTATCTGTATAGTTACCGACTTTAAAATCGTCACTTACAGGAAATTTCCACTCAGCACTTTCCAATAAGTCCATTTGAGCTTGCAGGATTGTTTTTAAACGAGCACGACAAACGACTGCATCTTTTCGAACCTGGTCGTGTTCAGAAACGATTTTTTGAGCACGCGTCATGGCTTCATCGATTATTTTCTTCCCTTGCAGGTCAGCTTCGCGAATAATCAATTCCCCTTCTCGTCTGGCGTTCATCTTAAGCTGATCTCCGGCTTCTTGGGCAACCAATAAAGCCTTTTTTAAAGATTCTTCCATGCCTTGAACACTTTGAACCTTTTCTTCGGCTGTACTAATTCTTTCTTTGAGCGATGTGTTTTCTCGGTATAAAGCTTCAAAATCACGAATGACTTGATCGAGAAATGCATCTACGTCGGCTTCGTCATAGCCACGCAGTGATTTTTTAAATTCTCGGTTATGAATATCTAAAGGGCTTAACATATGATTCGACACCTCCGCTTAAAGAATCCAACGTATAAAACTTTGCAAGAATCCCAGTCCAATGAACAATAACACTGGCGAAAAATCAATATATCCTCCACCGATCATAATGGGAGGGATCAGTGAACGGAAAGGAGCTAAAATGGGTTCCGTGATGTCTTCTAAGATTTCCAACCAACGAGGTTTTGGACCTTGAATAAAAAGTGAAGCAAAAAGACGTACTAAAACAAAATACTTAAAGACTTCGATCACGGTTGAGAGTAAATTGCCGAGCATGGGATAACCCCTTTTCGTTTTAGAGTTTGTCGCCTCGATCGTCTCGGTTACGCACCAGAGAATCGCGGGCTAAGAGTGCTTCTTTTAAATTGCTGGAAACATCGACATCGCTAGGAGCAACCAAGAAAATGTTACCGCTAACTTTTTGCATACTGCCTTCCAAAGCATAGGTAGCACCACAAATGAAATCTAACATAGAGCGAGCTAAGTCACTGTCTAGTCCTTCAAGAGAAACAATGACCGGTCGGTTGGCTTTCATATGGTCAACCAATACCTGGACTTCCTCGAAACGATTCGGAGCATACACAACCAAGCGGGAATTCTCATTGGTATTCATGGTAACGCTTCCTTTCGGTGGCATAGAAACCACTTTATTTGTCGATGGCGTTAGGGTTTGAGTTGATGAAGGGTTCACGACTACTGCGCCCGAGGAAGCGGGTGGTGTTTGCTGTGAAGGGTTTTTTAAGACTCGAACTCCTTCAGAACGGTTTTCAAAATGCTTGGGTATAGGAGCAGGTGCCGGCTCCGGAGTCTCTTCCTCGAACTCCTCTTCCAATTCTTCATCGTCACCTAATCCTATAATATTCCAAAATTTACTCATGAATCCGGCCAAATGAATCCATCCTCTCTACTTATTATAATTCCGGGGACCAAATATCCCGGTTCCGATACGAATGATAGTAGCTCCTTCTTCAATGGCTACCGTATAATCTCCGGTCATTCCCATAGATAACTCTTTAACAGGAGCCCATTTCAAACCAAGCGCTTGAACTTCTAGCTGTTTTTCTCGTAATGCTCTGAAGATCGGTCGGGATGACTCCGGCTCTGTAGTCATCGGTGCAATGGTCATTAAACCGATAACTTCAATGTCTGGGTAAAACTCAAGGTTCTGCACAAAGGATACTACTTCCGGCAAGGTCAATCCTGCTTTGCTCGCTTCATTAGCAACATTGACTTCGAGGAGGCATCGTATGCTACGTCCCTTTGCTCTTTTTTGGATCTCTTCTGCTAAACTTATCCGGTCCAAAGAATGAATACAACAAGCGAGCGGTAGGACATCCTTGACTTTATTTGTTTGCAAAGAACCGATAAAATGCCACTGGAGTTCAGGAAAAGCTTTTGCTTTTCGACAAAGTTCCTGCGCTTTGTTTTCTCCAAAGTTCGTTAAACCTATTCGTGCTGCTGCAGCAACACCCTCGAGATCGACAGTTTTGCTGACTGCTAAAAGTGTGATTTGGGAAGCATCGCGGTGTGATTTATTGCAGAAATGGGTGATGTTGGTTTGAATATCTTGAACTCTTTGTTCTAACAACATAAAATTACTCACCACCTACCCGAATCCCTTCCATCGCAAAGCGAGGGTTGAGAATTATTTCTGCACTCTCGCTTAAGCCGGTAATCATAGCTTGTCCGTTACGATCTTGGAGCAAGGTCACCTCTTTGAAATGTGCATAGCCGTCTTCAACCACATAGACACCTTGTTTGTTTCGGCTCTCAATCACCAGTTCACGTGGAATAATCAAACCGTAATCCACCTTAGTGATACGTTCCATGCTGGGAAAGCGCTGTAAGAGAGCTTCGGCGACCAAGTCTTTGAATCGATAAGCTACAATGACGGCATTCCCTTCTTGACGAATCTGATCAACTTGGCCATAGATAACGTTGCCTAAGCTCGTCATCATCTTCGCTTCATCGCCGATTTTCAGGTTTAGAACGTCGGCAATAGCATAACTGGTAACCCAATACCAAGGGGCTTGTACCATTTTACAGAGTGGTTTCCCTGCTGTCAATTCTTTTGCAGTTTCTTTGGCTCGGCCGTAGGGGAAAGTGCTTAAATCCGATAAACCGATACGATTGAGTTCTGCAGTGGAAAGAAGACCTTCATATTCATCGACTGAAAAGCTTATTACTCCATTATAAACCGAAAGCACGACTGTGGAGTCTTTGCGTAAAAGATTGATCAGACCGGCTTCTTGTTGGTCCCAAAATTGCTGGTTATCATCCACCGTGCTCTTCTCGTTCAGAAGATCTTCGATCGATTGATCTAAGGTCTCGATTCTCGTTTCCAATCTTGCAAGGGCTTCTGCATCATTTTTAATTGCATCGTTGAGCTTTTGCTTTTCAATACCGCTAATTTCTTTGCGCAGTGTTTCAACGGCTTCGTCATAATACGCTAATCGAGAATTGTAGAGTTCAAGATCTTTTTTGCGATTGTCCTGTAACGCCTGCAATGCTTTTTCATATTCGCGAACTGAACCATAGTCATAGATTTCAGCGATCGGATCATTCACCCTCACCCAAGAGGCATTTGGCACTAAGGGGGCCCAACGTCCGCTCTGCGGGGCTACGATCACTTCTTCATCACGTAGTATGACCCCATTGCTGGGTGTCGTCACAATTAGTTTTTCTTGAGTATAAACCTGTGACTTTAAAATTCTCGACATCGTATTCCGATACAGGTGGTAAAGTCCAAAGGTTGCAGCTACCACAAAGGCAACAAGCAGCACGCCGAGGACCCAACGTATCTGTGCTTTACGTCGAGCTTTAGCTTTTTGTTTTTTCATATTGCACCGACTCAGTTCTTATCTTTTGCATCACTGCTCAATTTCTTTAATTCGAGCATAAAGTGATCAATATCCTCAAAATGACGATAAACACTAGCAAAACGGACATAAGCGACTGTATCCACCTCTCTTAACCGTCGCATCACCGCTTCCCCGATCTGGCGGGTGGGGATTTCAGGTTGCAACCGGTTACGCATTTCCAATTCGACATCGTTCGCGAGGTTATGTAGTGTTTCTACAGGAATCGGACGTTTCTCACAGGCACGCAACAAACCACTCATGATTTTGTTGCGATCAAAAACCTCGCGTCTACCATCGCGCTTGATTACGACCATTGCAGTTTGTTCAACTTCTTCAAAGGTTGTAAAGCGTTTGCTACAGATAACACACTCACGGCGTCTGCGTATGGCTTCTCCATTATCAATGGGGCGAGAGTCGATGACCCGGCTGTCATCTGCATGGCAATACGGACATTTCATCGTAACACCTCCCACGATTTGTGTAATCCTTAGAAGCCCCGCGTCCGTTCAAAGACACGGGGCGGATGTCATTTTAGACTTCTACCTCTTTTGGAGGTTCGGTCGGGTTCTGCGGCTTGGTTTCGGTTTCTTGATCTTTCTTTTGTAGGAAAGGTGGTACATTTAACCCGAATTTCTGTTCCGGTGGTCGGCCTTCAGCGCGCATGGTGACCCGTTCTTTTTCTGTATGGAATTCAACTTTACCCGATTTATCAAAATAGGGGTTCTTGACCTTTTGCTCAAAACCGGTTGCAACAACCGTGATTCGGACTTGGTCTTTCAGTTTATCTTCAATACGAGCACCCCAAATAATGTTGCAATCGGGATCTACGGCTTCAGCAATAATTGCGGCAGCTTCATCGGTTTCATAAAGGGTGAAGTCCGGTCCGCCTGCGATATCGAGTAAAACACCGCGTGCCCCCTCGATTGACATCTCCAATAAAGGAGATGAAATTGCCATTTTAGCTGCTTGAACGGCTCGACCGTCGCCTTGACCATAGCCGATTCCCATGATTGCCGAACCAGAGTCTTTCATAATCGATTGGACGTCGGCGAAGTCGAGGTTGATAATCGCCGGAACAATGATCAATTCGGAAATACCTTGAACACCTTGGCGGAGAATCTCATCGACCATTTTAAAGGCATCGAGCAGTGAGGTTTTTTTATCGATCACTTTGGTAAGACGCTCGTTGGGAATCGTAATCAAGGAATCTACTTTGTCTTTTAAGCGTTCGATGCCACCGTCGGCTTGCGCAGAACGTTTACGTCCCTCAAAGTTAAAAGGTTTCGTGACCACAGCAACGGTTAAAGCACCTAAATCTTTCGCAACTTCCGCTACGACGGAAGCTGCACCAGTTCCTGTACCTCCACCCATACCCGCAGTAATAAAGACCATATCTGCCCCTTTGAGTACACGTTCAAGTTCTTCACGGCTTTCTTCGGCTGCTTGGAACCCAATTTGTGGATTGCCACCGGCTCCCTGACCCTTGGTCAGTTTGAGACCGATTTGCAGCTTTTGATCCGCTAAGGAGTGTGACAGAACTTGTCCGTCAGTATTGATGGCAATGAATTCCACGCCTTTCAACCCGGCGGAAATCATGCGATCGACGGCATTACTACCACCACCGCCCACGCCTACTACTTTTATTTTGGTAATTTCATTCATATCGAACTTGGCTTCCAACATAACAACCACTCCTTCAGTCTCAAGATTTATGGTACTGAACAGAACCTATTACCATTTCATTTGCTAATATTATGTTTTACTTCTTGATGTCGTAGAAGAATTCCTGCTTGCTTTTAAACAAATTTTAACAGGTTCCACAACATCTTGTAATTTGGAATGCTCTACCAAGGAAATAAACACAACATCCTGATAATTCTTGGTGAACTAGGTTATCCGGTTTTTCTAAGCATTCCAGTAAATTCTTGCAGAAAGGATTCCCCCATATAAAGAGAATCAGAGATCGCTCTCTGATTCAAAATATTTACGCTTCTGGTTTTTCTTGGCTTTTTCCGGTAATTTTGTCCCACAACCGTGAGATCAAATCAATTAAGATTCACATATAAACGCTCCTTTAGTGTTTGATCAGTCTTGATAATTTTGCAGCAATATAGGCCTGGTAGCGCGGACTCTGTTTTGCAACGTCTTCTCTGGTGATTTTCTGCCAAAGGATCACATCGTGCACGAAAGCCTCGCTGGCATTTCGCCAAGTCAAGTATCCGGTTGAACATTCCATATCGAGCCAAATTACCGTTGCATAATCCAAGGATTCGGCTTTGTTGTCAACATTGTGCTTATTGCAATAACTTTCATACGATTGCATCAGTTGTTGGCGTTCGACGATTCGCGCATCGTAATAATCCGCTGTGGCTTCATTGTAAGGAATCATAACCGATGCGAATCGCAGACCCAATTGACGGTCCGGAATATCGCGCGCGGCTTTTTCGGTCAATTTGCGATTGGTTTCTGCCCATAGGACCCATTCTTCCGGTGCGGCTTCAGCTCGAGGCATAGGCGGAAGGTTCAAAACATGGGTAAAGTGATTAGAAATTACATTAGTCTTGAGCATTAGCCGCTCTGAAGGGCTTAATATATAAGGAAGCGCTTCATAGGTATCGATTACGTGCTGCAAGATCTGGTCGCCAGTGGGGAGAGAATCGGTAAAATCGGACTCATCTAGCAAGATCTGAGCCCAAGGAAGGTGTGTCTCCTCACTTGCGTGAGCTGTCACGGTTGGATACTCCACTGCGGGATAACTTGAATTATTGTTTTCTCTAAAAGATTGACTCATTCATACCCCGCCTTTTTTGTGTATTAAAATCTTTGCCCTGTTATATTCGAACCCTACTTACTAAATTCCTACCTAAACAACAATTATTTTCTGAGTTTTTTTCTTGGGGACGGTTCTCTCCCTCGAAATTCTTCCAGTAATATGTAAATAATCGTGAGCAGAGAACCGTCCCCAAAACACCCAAAATATAGATTATTCCCACGGAAAGCGATGGGGTAAGTGCAGCAGATCACGGACCGCAACAAATTCTTGTTGGACAGCATCGCCAATAGGAACGCCTAAACTTCTCCGTTCCTGCCAAACGAGCCATTCTTTTTCACCTGCGGTGTAGATGCGTTCTTCACCGGGTGCTTTTTTCGATGCCCTTAATTCGCGCAAAATTCCCCCGGCTGTTTTCTTAAACGATTCGGCTCCCATGAAAGCTTCTGTATCAATAGCAAGAAAGAAATGCCCTAAATGATACGGGATCTTCTCCCCTTGCTCGCCGATGCCGCTGAGCATTTTCAGGAAATTACCGGCCTGTAAAGCCGCTGAGAGGATTTCTACGACCGTTGCATACCCATACCCCTTATAACCCGCTAGCTCCTCTCCTATGCCCCCTAAAGGTGCGAAGGCGGCCTTTCCGGCAAGGAGATCTTTCAATATTTTGTCGCTGTCGGTCATGGCAGTGCCATCTTCTCCGATTACCATTCCGGCCGGAGTCGGTGCACCTTTCTTAGCATAGACTTCAATTTTTCCTCGTTGAGTGATACTGGTAGCACAATCTAAAACAAAGGGGAAGTCCTCATCGGTTGGCAGGCCAAAGGTCAGAGGATTGGTCCCCAGCATGTTTTCAACCCCGAAAGTCGGTGCAATAGATGGCCTGGCGTTGGTGCCGGTCAAGCCGATCATATTCGCCTTCGTTGCCATGGTGGCGTAGTATCCGGCGATACCATAATGCGTAGAATTGCGAGCTGCGACCATACCCATGCCGTATTGTTTGGCTTTGGCAATAGCGATTTCCATGGACTTGACTCCAACTACCATACCCATACCGTCATGGCCATCGACGACTGCAGTAGTTGGCGTTTCACGAAGCACTTCAAACTTCGTCATCGGTTGCTGAATTCCGGCTAAAATACGGTCTACATAGATAGGTTTAAAGCGGTTGCTGCCATGACTTTCAATGCCTCGCCTGTCACTTTCCATGAGCACGTCTGAACAAATTTTGGCGTCCTCGTAAGGGACACCCAATTTCACAAACGCCGAAGTCATAAAATCATCGAGTTGAGACCAAGCTAGGTAGGGTCTGGTTTCCATAGAGCTCCCTCCTCTTTTCTTTGTTTACAAAGTACTTCTTGAACGAGAGAGGAAATCCTGCATTAATTCAAAAAAAATGCTGGCCGGGTTTTTCAACCCGGCCTGTTTTTTAGTTGAAACAAGCAATCAAGGATTCACTGCCATCGGGATTTCGACGATATTCATGATTAGTTGCACTCTCTTCCACCTCTCCGAAATACCAATCGGTTGGGAAAACATCAGTGAAGGAGGGAGTTTCTACCAATAAAGGACCTCTATTTAGAAAACGGTTGATCATTGTTACTGCTTCTGCTCGATTGATCGGTTGATCAGGTCGGAAAGTCCCATCTTCATATCCTCTACAGAATCCCGCTTCGAATGCTTGCTGAATTGCCTCTTCAGCCCAATGGCCCTGAACATCTGAGAAAATACTGACGAGGTTGGTATCTTGATTACCGAGATAACGAATCAAAACTTGAGTTAATTCTGCTCGAGTTATTTTTGTTTCTGGTTGGAAATTGCCGTCGGGGTACCCTTTCATCAATCCAATCTTAGCTACTGCATTGATTGCGGATGCCGACCAATGTGTCGTAACCACATCAGGAAAATCCACGAAGTCCTCTTGGAGATCAAGGTTTAAAATCCTGGCAAAGATCATCGCAATTTCAGCACGGGTCATGCTCTTGAATGGACCAAAAGTCCCATCGGGATACCCTAAGATGTAACGCAAATGTTGACCAGATTCAACATAGCTGCTCTTATTGAGTAAAGTTAATTTAAAGACATCATCGGATTTTGACGTAAGCACACTTGAACTCGTGATTGATGAAAGGACCTCAACATATTCAGATTCTAAACCAGCTACAAGTTTTGGCAGAGTGATCACAATAAGAAGAGTACCCTTTTCCCCTGCACCCAAAGTTCCAAGATCCCACGTGAGGATATTGTTGTTTAGAGTGCTATTTTGGTCACTAACAACGGAAGTGTTATTCGGTAACTGAAGTGTTATTTGAACATTTTCTGCTGGTGAGTTTCCAGCATTTTGGAATTCGATTTGTAAAGTAATTTCCTCAACTATAGTTGTTTCTGGAGTGATATCGCTTACTTGGACTCTCAAATCTCTAACTACTGAAGTTTCGCCACTGGGAACAGGTATTGGATTCATCTGGAAATTATGTTCAACAATGGTCGTTTCAACAGAGATGATTGGACTCCTATAAGCGTTGTAACCGGGTTGAGTTGCAGTGACATAGTAATCGGTGTAAGCAAAGACCATAAATGCATAGTGACCTGTGGCATCACTCACTTGAGGATTTGCATTATTGGCCGGTGGGAAACCGGCTACTGCCGGTAATGGCACCAATGTATCGGGGACAACTGCATTCGCAAGGTTGCGAGCAGTATTTGCGTAATAGAGACGAACATCGGCTCCAACGATGATTGCTCCGGTTACTGAATCGGTAATGATCCCATAAGGATCAATGAGTTCCAAAGTACCAAGGTTCATTTCACCATCTTGGCTTACTTGAATGGTCTGATATCCAACAATTATGGTTTTTCCTGGTGCAAGTTCACGTAAAACCTCTACTTTATAATTTGTATTCTTGGCTAAGTTTCTGATTTGGAATACACCACTGGTTGACGAAATCGTACCGGATGCAGCGGATGGGGTTTCATTACCGGCGAGGTCTACTTCTTTAACTTGTAAACTGAATCCAGAATAGCTACTTAAAATCTCTGCACCTCCAGTGACTGTTTGACTGGTGATCAAACCAGCCCCCGTTATCTCTGAAGTAAATTCCTCTGTTCCTAATCCGCTCACTGTTCCGGATACTGCTTTCTGTGGGAATGTAACATTGACTGTAGTAGATCCAACGACCACGGGTGTTGTGATTTCAATATCATAGACGACATCTCCACGAGGTATGGCAATTTTATAGGCACCATCGGGACCTGTTGTAAAGGTAGCCATGAAATCGATAATTCCATCCCCGTCAAAATCTTTAAAAACCTTGATCTCGGCTCCAAGAACAGGATTTCCTGTATCTCGATCCTGCACAACGCCCTTCAACGCTCCGGGAGCAAACGTCATCATAATTTGTGCTTCACCAATTAAGTCGCGGATTGGGTCATTAACAACAGCCTTGATTGGAATTACAATTGCTCGAACCCCTTCGATTTTGGTCGACCGCAGTACAACTGAAACTTTTCCCTCAAGGTTGCTGACACCGCTATTGCTACCGACAAATGATCCGCTTGTTGCACTGAAACTTACCGTAACGCCTTGTGCTGCTACACCATTTTCATCAAATAGCTGAGCGGTCAATGTTGTCGTTTCGATACCGTCGCCTACAATGGTTGAGGGGTTTGCAGTGAAAACTATATTGAACTTAACTAATGCTATATCATGTTGAATGGATGTAACAGCGGGGTCATTGGTGGATAATTGTATTATTTGTCGATCAGTAGAATACCGAACTTCTTCAACAGCGATTACATATTGATTTGCTACGAGTTGAGTGAAGTGATAGTTTCCATTTTGGTCAGTTCGTGTTGATGCGACTGCCTGATCCATCAGATCCATTACTTTCACCAAAGCATTTGCTACGGGTAATCCTGTTCTTCGTTCGGACACAACACCCCATAAATCGTACTTGGTCTTTAATGTGAAGTAGTTATTTCTACCTACAGAAACAAGAGATTCCTCAAAGCTATTGTCCGACTTTTGATCTGTACCTGCTATTGCCATGAAAGCCACATAGTATCGCCCTGAGGTCCAGTGATCTGGTATGAGATAAGTTAGGGACCAAAGTTTGAAATCTGTTTGATCCTCAACTAGTAATGTAGAAACGGTTTGTAAGGTTAAGGCTGAATCGATGGGGACCCACTGCCCTAGAGAATCTTGTTTCATAACTTGAGCAGTTAAAGATCCGACGTCTCGATTGGTGATTGCAGACAATTTTAAAGCTTCACCGGGATTATATGCTGTTTCCATCCAAGTTGCAAAATAGGTTTCTCTATTCCAGGCAGACCAAAGAGTTGTGTCAATCCAACCATCTAATAAAGAGACTTGTAATTGAGAAACAATCTCTACTGAGAAAGTGGTAGTTTTACCGTCGTAGGTAACGGTTATACTCTGAGAAGCTGTTACTGCCGAGGAGTCGAAACCGGTAACGTCACTCAATGCCACTGGCAAGGTCGCATGAGTAGCGTCACTGTATGTTCCTGTGACGATCAAACCGCCTAAGTCTAAGCTCTCTCCTACTTTGTAAATCAGCTTAGTGGGACCACTAGTCACAGCAATGCTGTCTAAGCTTCGGTGGAAGGTGTAGCTAGAAATAGGTCCTGCCGTAGTCGTTGCAGTTCCCTTGGCTCGCACTAAGATCGTTACATCACCGGTCAATGCTGGTAAAGCACTGTCATTAGTGTAGGTGACCCATGTTGTTCCGCCATCTGTAGAGTATTCCATAGCAGTGGTAAGACCGGTAAGGGTGTTAGCAGCATCATTTGCGACAATGCTAGAGATCGCTGCTCCATCTGCTTTAACGACTCCAATTGTGAAAGTGGTAGTTTTACCGTCGTAGGTAACGGTTAAAGTCTGAGAAGCTGTAACTGTTGAAGAGTCGAAACCGGTAACGTCACTCAATGCTATTGGTAAGGTAGCACTAGTAGCGTCGCTGTATGTTCCTGTGACAATTAAACCGCCTAAGTCTAAGCTCTCTCCTACTTTGTAAATCAGCTTAGCGGGACCACTGGTCACAGCAATGCTGTCTAGGCTTCGGTTGAAGGTGTAGCTAGAAACAGGTCCTGCAGTAGTCGTTGTAGTTTCTTTGACTCGCACTAAGATGGTTACATCACCGGTCAATGCTGGCAAAGCATTGTCAGAGGTGTAGGTGACCCATGTTGTTCCGCCATCTGTGGAGTATTCCATAGCGGTGGTAAGACCGGTTAGGGTGTTTGTAAGGTCGTTGGCGGCAACTCCGGTAATGGAAGAACCATCTGCTTTGACTATGTCTATTGTGAAAGTGGTAGTTTTACCGTCGTAGGTAACGGTTAAAGTATGAGAAGCTGTAAC
>Ga0228535_1000653_pt1 | contig 84913 bp, 64 predicted proteins | sample SJ1metagenome_FD_168457 | JGI IMG/M metagenome (GOLD analysis project Ga0228535, IMG submission 168457) | Enriched culture of PCE-dechlorinating microbial communities from Ithaca, New York, USA - SJ1 | ecosystem: Engineered > Modeled > Simulated communities (microbial... > Unclassified | place...
AGCACCTCGATCGCCCTTTCGCCTTGAGACCTTTGACATCTCAAAGCGTCGGGCATGGGCTCGGGGTGGCTTAATATTCAGCGTCGACTAGCCACCTGCCGGCCTACTTTTATATGACGACACGCAAGCAGCGACCCTCGGCTTGCTTGGTATGGGCAACCCAACACCTCCAGGTTGTTGTTTGCGGACATCCAGGCAGGCAGGGAGATCTAGGTTGCCCGCTGCGGACAAGCAGCGACCCTCGGCTTGCTTGTATGGGCAACCCAACACCTCTAGGCTGTTGTTTCCGGACATCCAGGCGGGCGGGGAGACCTAGGTGGCCCAAGACGGGCAGACGTGGCGCCCGCCTCGCTCCCTCAGCCGGCCTTCTGGACCACCGACCCCTCCGCCGGCAACCGCCACGCCAACCCCAGGGCCGCCAGGCTACCGGCCGCCGCAAGCGCGAAGACCGGGAGGTAGCCCACGGACCTGACCAACAGACCGCCCACGGCCGACAGGAAGGCCAGCGGGCCAACCAGCGTGCTCAGGATGCCGATGTACATCGGCCGCTCGGCCACCGGGACGATTTCTAGCAGGTAGTTGGTGAAACCGATCCACACTGACGTGAAGAAGCAGCCGATCGTGACATAGGTTAGCAGGAAGAGGAACGGGGCCGCAGCAGATACGGCCGGCAGCGAGCGAGCTCCGGCCGCCAACAGCGTCCACAGCGGGATCAGCAGGCCCGCGACACACGACGCCCGGATCAACGGCCGGTAGCCCCACCGGTAGCTGACCCTGGCCCAGACCAGGCCGCCGGCCATCGCTCCGAGCATCTGGGCGGTGACGCTGTTTCCGACCCAGACTGGACCCAGCCCGAGCACTTCGCGGCCGTAGAGCACGAAGAACGGCAGCGCAAGATTGGGCGCGGCCGCGAGCAGCCTCGTCATCAGCAGTAATCGGAACACCTTGTTCTGGCGCAGCCTCTCGGGGATCGAGGCAAGGTTGGCGCTGAGACTGCGGCGGCGGCCAGCTTGGCTGCGCGCCATGGCAGCGCTGGAGCCGGCTCCTCCGTCCGCGGCCGCCACGGTAACCGGCTCACGCACCGCCGCCATCATGGCTCCGGACCCCAGAAGCAGCACCGCAGCGCAGCCAAACAGCGCGGCGTAGTTGCGGGGGTACGCCAGGCCCCCGGCAGCGAGCAGCCCGCGCACGACAACCCCTGCCAGCAAAGCGGCCAGCCCCGCAAACGACTGCATGTTGCCGAGCAGCCTGCCGCGTTGACGGGGCGGGATGGCCCGGCCGAGGATCTCGGTCCAGGGAACCGCAGTTACGCCCTCGGCGAAGCAAAACACGGTATAGAGGGCCAGAAAAGCCCACACCTTGGCGGCGGCATCCAGGTCCGCCAGCACGAGCAGCGGCAGTAAGATGAACGCCAGCCGGCCCACCGCGGCCGCCGCGACTACCAGACCCTTGGTCCTTGTCCGCCCCTCGACCGCACCGGCGACCAGCAGCTGCGGGATCATCCACCCGGCATTCTTGAGCGCGGGGCCAAGCCCCAAGAGCACCGGCGATGAGGTCAGGCCGCTGAGATATGCAGGCAGTACCGTCCCCGGCTCCCAGAAGGCGGACGAGGAGATAAAGAACACCACTTCGAGGGTGTACGCCCAATAGTTGTGCCGCTGGTCTGCGGAGAGCCGCTCTTGCTCCATATCCGGCCTAGATTATCAGTGCGCATCGAAATTCCTGCTCACGGCCGATGGAGCGGAGCGCAATTGCGGGTTACCATGGAGAAAGCACTGCAACCTCGGCCCTTTGGGAGGCGCGCCATGATGCCAGAGCAACCGCAAGACCACCAACCGCCTGCCCTGGCCCCGGCCCCGGACCTGAGCTCGGATGTCCTGGCGGGACTGGCCGCAGCCCTCCACGAAGGGCCGCGCCGCCATAGCCCCAACCCATACCCGCCGCTCCTGGTCCATAGCTCGCTGCGCCGCATCGGGCTCGGCGCCGCCGGCGCCCCTGCCCTGTTCGAGGCCCTGGCTGCCTGGGCCGAGCGCGGCGGGACTGCCGGGCTGATGCCGTCGTTCTCCTACAGCGCGGAGGACCCAGCAGCCTGGATCGCGCCGCCGCTACCGGCCGCGGAGATACCGGCCGCTCAGGCGGCGACCCAGCCGTACGAGCGAGAGCTGACGCCGGTTTCGGCAGATATCGGTTTCATGCCGGAATACACCCGCCGTCAACCCGGGGCGGTACGGTCGGGTCACCCGACGCTGTCGTTCTGCGCCATCGGGCCGGTGGCCGCGGAGGCAGTTGCCGGCCATCCGCTGGACATGCCCTTCGGCCTCGCGTCGCCGCTCGGATGGCTTTGCCGCCACCACGGGCTGGTGCTGATGGCGGGCACCGGGCTGGATTCCCTGACCCTCGTACACCTGGCCGAGACCCTCGCGCCGGTGTCGCATGTGCGGGCGAGCCGGCGGCGGGCGCGCACGACCGATGGCTGGCGGTGGTTCTGGGGCAGCCCCAGCTGCAGCGAGGGTTTCGGTGTGCTGCGGGGGCTGGTCGATGCGGCAACCGTCGCCCAGGGCATGGTCGGCCGGGCGGAGGCAAGGTTACTAGATGCCGTGCGCCTCGTCGAAACCACCCTCGCCCAGCTCACCCGCGACCCGGGCTGGCTGCTGTGCCCGGCGGAGCAAGACTGCCTGCCCTGCGGGCTGGCCCGGGACTACCTGAATGGGCGCAGGACCACGGTCAGCTACGGCGGCGACGCAGACACTTAGGCCCCGGGCAGGTACAGGAAGAACAGGCCCCAGGCCGCCACCGCCACCGCGATCAGCATCGGATAAAACTCACGGAATGACTCCGCCAACGACACCTTGCAGTAGTCGTTGGTGAGAATGGCGCAGAGGTGCAGCGGCGAGCCGAAGTACGCGACAAAGCTGCCGGCAAACATCAGCATGGCGTATGCCATGACCTGCTGCGGGGCGACCAGCGGCAGGATCATCGGGTACACGATGCCGAGGGTGGTGTTGTGATTGGCCGAGACGATGCTGATCGCAAAGGCCAGGAAAAAGCCGAGCACAGGCAAGGGAATGCTTGAGGCCTCAAACAACGCCGCGACCTGCGACAGCGACTGACCGCCAACGACTACGCCCCGGAAACCCATGATCGCGAACATCGCCGCGATCAGCTTGACGTCAATCCCACGCGCCAGCCCGGCGGCGGTCCACGGGTGCGTCCGCCAGGTCAGCGCCAAGGCGAGCAAGATCCCGAAACTCACGGCGAGCCAGAACGGCAGGCCAAACGCAAATCCAACGCCCAAAGCCAGCAGGATGGGGCTGGCCGCGACCAAGAACTCGCGCCCTGCTCCCGCCCCGGGACCGGCGCCCACATCCAAACCTGCGGCGAGCTGGCCGGCAGCCGCCGAGCCCTCCGGAGATGCGCCGGTAGCCGAGGCCGCAACAGGCCGGGCGTCGCGCACCAGCGTCAAGTAACCGACCAGCCAAATCACCAGGGCCAACGGAAAGAGCTTGGATATCAGATAGTACAGGTCGACTTGGATCAGCTTTGCGGCCAGCACCAACGAAGAGCTAAACGGCAGGATGAAGAAGTTGGCATGCCGGAAGACCAGGTTGATGGCCGCCTTGCGGCTCTGGCTCAATCCCAGCAGGTCGGCCGGCTTGTCGACGAGGGGGGCCGACACGATCGCCCCGCCCGGAATCGGCATCGCGCCAATCAGCGGCGGAATGACCATCACCGCCAGCTTGGCGCTGCGCAACAGCTTGATGGTCGCCGCTACCAACCGGTCGTGCAGTCCCGACTTGGCCATGATGTGGCTCAGCAAGGTGATGCAGCCGACCATCGCGGCGAGCTCAAGGCTGTCGCGGTGCGTGATCGCCCCCCACCAGACCTTGGCCAGCCCGTCAAAGCCAAGCCCCGCGCCGAGGCCGGTCACGAGCGTGCCGGCAAACATGGCTAACGCGAGAGGTTTCTTCGCGATTACGAGGCCAACGATCAGGATGAAACCGATCCCAAGCCCCAGCAGCTTGGTCATTGCCTTCGCATCCCCCTCGGAGCCGCGCGCCTACTGCGTCTTGCCGGCCCGGCTGCATATCCAATGATTATTCGGCTGTTTCGTTGGCGCGCCCTGCTGGAACGAGCAGGAATCGGGACGGCCAACCCTGAAGCACACAGGCAAAGAATCGGCATTGTGGGCATAGATTGGAGACTAAGCAAAGCTACACGGGTTTACCATTTGACGCCACACCCGTCAAAAGGGGGTTTCCGCAAATGTCACCGACGCAGGAGACCGAGCCCCACACACCTGACCGCCCCACCAGGCGCCACATCCCACTGCCGTGGCGGATCGCTGCGATCGTCGCTCTGGCCTTGGTTGCTCTGGCTTTCTGGCCCCGCGGGGTCGACCCGTACCTCGAGTCCCTCGGACGCGATTACCTCGAGGACAATCACGCTAATGTGGCCTGGGACCGCGGCGCGAGCCAAAGAGGGCTCCCCGGCCTCCTCGAGCAGGTGACGTTTACCGGGCTGCGTCACGGGACCCAGGCGATTACCGCAGTTGTCAGCTATAGCCGCAGCGGCGGCAGCACGTCGGTTAGAGAGGCCAAGATCTATCTCGGGCACGGCAGCGCCCTGCCGGTCTGGATGTGGTTTGTCACCCTCGGTCTGGTGGCCGGCACCCTGATCTACGTCTTTTTCTACAAAGTACCGCAGACCTTCGGACGCCGCTGCCCGCGTGACCACTCCATGCTCAAGCGCAGGGAGGTCGTGGTCAAGGGGCGGATGTACGACAGGTCCGGGATCACTCTTGCCTCAATAATCGAGCGCTGGGATGAGTGCCCCCAGTGCGATTTCCAGCATGTGGAGGCGATGTCAGACCCGCTGTACCGACCGGCTGGCCTGGTCAAGGGCGTTGCCGGGGGACCCTACGCGCATTTCGCGCAGGAGCGGGTGGACCGGATGCTCGAGCAACTCGCCCGCGAGGGCGTTACTAAGGAGGAATACGACCAACTGATGGTCGAGGCCAAGGACGCTGCGCGGGCCAAGTGCTCGAGCGATTCGCCCTGGCTACGGAGGTAGCCCCTGACCTAGGATTGGGAGGTGCCTTGATTGACCTCAACGGTCGCGCCTGAGCCGCGCAAGTCAGTTCTCTTCCCCGAGCGGCGACTACTGTCTCTGCCCTGGCGGATCACAATCGTCCTTGGCCTGGCCGTGGCGCTGTGGGCTACCTGGCCCCAGAGCACAGACCCACACCTTGAGGCCATCGGGCGCGCCTACCTCGTCGAGCACCATCACGATGTTGCCTGGGGCGAGGTGGTACGGCAGGCAGGACTGCCGGGCCGCGTGCAGGTCACGTTCGCCGGCGTGCGGCGTGGCGACCAGGAGAGTTACGCGATCGTGAGTTACGCTCGGACCGGCGACGAGGTGGCCGTGAGTGAGGCCAGGATCTACCTCGGGCAGGCTAACCGCCAGCCTGCATGGCGGTACTTCGGTGTCCTGGCTCTGGTGGCATTGGCGGTCAACTCCGTGCTTGCCTCAACGGCGCGGACGTTCGCGCGGCGGTGCCGCCGGGACCGGTCGGTCCTCCGGGTACGGGAGCAGGTTGTCCACCCCCAGATGTTCGATCGCAAGGGCGCCACGCTGCCGCCGATCATCGAGCGCTGGTACGAGTGCCCGATCTGCGACTTCCGGCATGTCGAGGCGCTTGTGGACCCCAGCTACCGAGGCAACTCACTGGTGCGCCGTGGAGTCCCCTTCGCTCGCAGTCTCAGGACCATTGATTACGTGGATGATCGAGTGGAAAGCCTGCTCTCCCGGTATGCCAGCGAGGGGCTGACCCCGGAGGAGTACGATGGCCTGCTGGCCGAGGCCAAGGACGCTGCCAGGGCCAAGTGCTCTCAGGACTCGCCCTGGGTAAGTCGCTGAAACCTACCTCTCCCCCATCATCTGTCCCTCCCGGCTATGGGCGGCTTCGGGAGGGAAGGCTCCTTGGCAGCACGAAAGACTAGGTCTGGCTTGAGCTGCCAAATCACTTCACACCATTCCAGAGGAGAGCTGCTGTCGAGATGGGCTTAATGAGCCGTAAGAAATGCTTGATTATGGGAGTCGCCAACAAGCGATCCATCGCCTGGGGCATCGCGGAGGCTCTGCACCGCGAGGGCGCCGAGCTTGCGCTTTCTTATCAGACGGAGCGGTTTCGGGATAACGCCAAAGACCTCGTCGCCGGGCTCGCCGATGCCGAGAGCATCCCCCTGCTGCCGTGCGACGTGTCGGCAGAGGGCGACATTGAGCGCCTCTTCGAGGCCCTCGGGGAGCGCTGGGGCAAGCTCGACGTGCTGGTCCACTCACTCGCATATGCGCGCAGCGAGGATCTAGTCGGGAGCTTCCTCGACATCAGCCGCGACGGGTACAAGCTGGCCCACGAGATCTCTGCATGGTCACTAATTGCATGCGCCAAGTCGGCCAAGCCGCTGATGGAGGCTGCCGGCGGCGGCTCGATCATCACGGTGTCGTATCTCGCCGCAGAGCGCGTCGTGGTGCAGTATAACGTCATGGCCACGGCCAAGGCCGCCCTGGAGTGCAGCGTCAGATACCTGGCCGCCGAGCTCGGGCCAGACAACATCCGCTGCAACGCCATCTCAGCCGGCCCGTTGCGGACCCTGGCCGCCAGCGGCATCGGCCGCGTATCCACGCTGCGGTCGATCTACGAGGACCGCTCGGCAATGCGCTCCAACGTGACCATCGAGGAGGTCGGCGACGTTGGCCTCTTCCTGGCGTCCGATCTCTCCCGGTCGATCACCGGTGCGACGCTGCATGCGGACCGCGGCTTCAGCGTGATGGCGGTGCAGTACGAGCGCGAGGGGCACGATTAGCCGTGCCCTCCCATCGGATAGACCTAGAGCTCAAAGCTGACCCACCTGACTGACGCATCCTTTGGGCCGTAGTCGACCACTGCTCCAAAGGCCTCCGCAATGACGCGGAACGGCAGGAATGTCCGGCCGTCACGGATGAGCGCGGCAGCATCAGACTCGATCACGTATTGATCCGTACCCTTTATGACCACCAGTAGGGGCAGACCGATGGTGATCAGTATCTGCATATCGCCCCGCGTCAGCGTTACTAGTTCAACAGGCCTGTCTTTGGGTTCCCAGTCGGCGACGGCGGAGAGCTCCTCTGCCACAAACCGCACCGGCACGTAGGTGCGCCCCTCCTGGATAAACGGCGCGGCGTCCATCGGCTTCGGGACCCCCGCGGCAGTGTAATGTGACCCGCCGATCGGCATCACTACGAGCTTTGTCGCCTGCTGCCATCCGCAAAGCAGCATCGCAACAACCAGGAGCGCCACGAGGCACAGCGACTTACCAGGTCCACTCAATCGTTTCACCACCACGAGCTCCTTCATGCAATTCCGGCAGCCCGGGCGAGCTTGCCTGGGCTGCCGGAACTCGCCATTTCTACCTGGGCGTGATCCAGATCACGCCACCGTTGAGCCTGACCAGGTCGGTGGAGTAGTCTTCGCTGCCCAGACAGTTATCGTAGACAACGCCGCCGTCTGAGGTCCGCCAGATCCGCAGGCGGAGGCCGTTCCGCTGGGGTTGCTTTCCGCCGTCCACGGCGTAGACGGTGAAGCCGTAACCACCCCAGCCGTTGACTGTACCGGCGCCCTCGATGAGCACCCAGTCATCGCCGGTAATCATCCAGCCAATTGCGCCAGACCGGAAGACAACTCCAGACGAGGGCAGTGAGTACACAACCTCGCCCACGGCCACGCCGCTTTGCCCGTATTCTGCAGCAAGTGAAAACACCGCAATGCCGGACGCGAGTTGCTGGGCCACCAGCGCCCCCTGTGGCGAACGAATCGAGCCAATGCCTGACACCGGGCCGGCGAGCGGATCATATACCGGAAGGGCAACGTATGCGGTACTGCTCTCCACACCCTCCCCGTTGACGCACTTGACACGTATCCCAACCAGAGCCGGAACGCTCGGGAGATCCGTTGCCGGAATGGTGGCCGCTGCCTGAACGGCACGTTCTCCGTAGCTGCCCCACAGGGGTTTCCACTGCCCGCCGCTTATGCTGTACCATGCTCCTGCCACGGCCTGCTGGTCGTGTAGGTCAGCGGTGATGATCACCGGGTACCCGATCCTGACCGGCGACGGAGACACACTGAGTCCCACAACTTGGGGGATGCAGGCCCCAGGCTCAAGGACCGTGATGGGGACCTCTAGAGCCGCTGATAGATCTCCATCGGCAGCAAGGAACGATGCTGTGTGCCGGCCTACTTGGTCGGCTGTTGGCTCCCAGGCGAAGTGGCCGGTTAGGGTGTTGAAGGTCGCCCCGGCCGGCAAGCTTGTCGCCTGGTACGTTAGATGATCACCATCAGGATCGACCGCCTCAACTGTAAACTCCAACATGTTGCCGACGACTACGGTCTGCGCTTCGATCCCGGTGAACACCGGCGCCCGGTTGACGTTGACCACCGTGATGTTGACTTCCATTGTTGCCTGGTCCTTGCCGTCATCGACCACGAAGGTGATCGTGTAGCCGCCTGCCTGGTCATAGCCGGGGAGCCAGGAGAATATTGCGGTCTCTGGGTCAAACGCCGCCCCAGCCGGTAGATCACCCGTCGAGTAGGTCAACGTATCGCCGTCTGGGTCTGTAGCGGTAACGGTAAACTCCAGCAAGTGCCCCTCATCGACAGTCCATGGCCCGCTTACCGCAAACTGCGGCGGACGGTTAGGGCAGTAGACGGTCAGGGTAGCCTGGGCGACGTGCCACAGCCCTGTTGTATCAGTTACCTTGAGCCAAATGGACTGGGTCTGAGATGGGGCTGGGCACGTGCTCAGCCCCATTAGTTCGCAGTAGTGAGCCCAGGTCAGTAAGGGCGCTACTCCCGCAAGGTCCCCGAAGACACCGTTGCCGTCAATGTCCCAGACGTAGGAGACAATTTCGTCGCCCCACTGAGCTTCTGGATCGTAGGACCCGCTGCCGTCAAGCCGCACGTCGCCGTCGCGGGTCAGCTCGTAGGGGCCGCCGGCGTTAGCGACCGGGGCCTGCTGAGCGGTCACGGTTACACTGCGGGTTGCGAGCACCGTTGCCCCGAGATCATCGGTCACCCGTAGCGCAATCACGTAGCAGCCGGTTGACGGGTAGGTGTGGCTTGCTGTCACCCCGCTGCCGGCAACCTGCAAACTGGTACCGTCATAGTCCCAATCCCACTCATAGAGCACGATTGTGTGAGACGGATGTGGGTGATGTGAAGAGCCGGCGTCAACCCACACTGCCTGCCCTGCCGCTGGCGTGGCCGGATCGACTGTGAACGAAGCAGCCGGTGCGAGACTCGTCGGAGTGACCGTGATGCCTATCGTCTCGCTAGCAGTCTCCATCCCGTCGCTTGCCGACAGTACCACGCCCGGATAGGTGCCCGCGTCGCCGAGCTGCGTGACCCAGCTAAACACGCCGCTCTGGGCGTTGATGGTTGCTCCCACGGGCAGGTTGCCGCCTGAGTAAGTCAGCTCATCGCCGTCGGGGTCGGTGGCCACTACGGTGAAGGTCAAGGTCTGGCCCTCGCCGACTGTCTTGTCCCCGACCGGCACCAACACCGGCGGCTGGTTGGCCGGAGAAGCAACGCTAAAGGTGAGAGGCAGCGAGGCAACCGGAGCGCTCTCATCACCGAGGTCGACCAAGGTAAAGCCGATCTGGTACTGCCCTGCGGTATCAAACCGGACGACAAACTCGACCGTCTCACTGTGGCCGGCCGTCAGCGCGAAACCGTCTGCCAATCCCCAGAACCCCTGTGCCAGGACGTCATAGGCCGCCCCCGAGTCGCCCTCAGCCAGGACGGTCGCGATAGCGCCGTCAGGGCCAGATAGCAGCGTGACATTGAGACGCGCCCGCTCGATGCCGTGATCGCCGACCTGATCAGCGCTGATCCCAAGCGAGAATGCTGTGCCGGTCGCGCTCCCTGCCACGAAAGTCAAACCGGCTAGGTCCGCGCTTAACTGGTAGGTGGATTGCACGGGCGCGACTCCGGCAGATACCTGCCTGGTGAAGCTCTTCGTGTCCGCTATGCCCGTATCCATCCAGCTGCTCCCGGTCCAGGTCTGCAACCGGAACGTTACCGTTGTCGTGAGCGTACCGGGCTCGGTAGGAGCAAAGATAACCTGGTAAGAGGGCTGCGGCCAACTACCGCTGGCAGCGTAGGCGCCCTCCATCGTCCAGCTGGTCGGGATGTAACGCTCGTCTCCGGCAACCTGCCCGTGCTCTGGCTGCCGATCGCCCATGGCCTTGAAGCCACAGGTCTTGCCGACCGCGAGTTGGTCAGAGCAGAACATGACGGTGTTGAGCGAGGGGTCAGCCGTCAAGCGGTGGCCGCGATATACCCCAATCGTCTTAGTGATCACGTGACCAGCCGAGGACTCAGCGGTTATCTGCGCATACCCCGTTGAGATCCCCGTCACCAACCCGCCGGCCGTAACGGGAGCAATGCAGGGACGACTGGTGTGCCAGTTGATCCCGAACGTACTCGCGTCATCAGGGTAGATCTCAAGCAAGTCATATAAGTTGATCGCCTGCCCCTGCGCCAGCAGGAGCAGATCATCGCCGGTGAACGCCAACCGCTCCAATGGTACGGAGGCAATCTCCGGCACTGTTAAGGTGGCCTCAAAGCCGCCATCGGGGAGCGTGCGGCCGTTGTATGCGACGGCCTCCCCCGAAACCGTGACCGTATACGTCTCGCCGACTTGGAGTATCTCCTCCGGCACGAAGCGGAACTGGCTGGCCAGCGGAACGCCCGCGACCGTATCAACGGCGGATGCCAGCTGCTTGTTCCCGGAGGCGGAGAGCGCCGCATCGACGGCGATTACCGAACCCGCGACGGGTTGACCGTCGTGAGTCACGGTGACGGTGTCAACGCAAACGGTATCGAGCAGCATGTAGCGGCTAAAACCAAGGTGGATGTACGCACCACCCGAGCCTGCGTAGGCCCGGTCAACCTCTGGTGCCGCGAGCGACACCAGGCTGATGTTGACATCCGTGTGTGGCGGGGGCACAGGCAAGGCCTCGCTGAAGGTTGTGTGGTAACCTTCCTTCTCGTACAGCACCTGCCACTCGCCGATCAGCACATCCCAGCCATAGCGGCCGTCTGGGCCAGTGGCCTGGGGATTGGGTCCCTCATCGTAGGCTTCACTGTCCCATGGCAACCAGGCGCCTTCCGTGTTCCGGTAAAAGACCGTTGCATAGACATCAGCGATCCGGTTGCCTTCGACGGCTTCGAACACATAGCCCGACGGATCAATTTTGTAGGAGGGCTTGGTGAACACACCGCCACCGCCCACCCGACCGCCGCCGGCGCCAGCTCCGGCGCCAGCACCGCCGCCACCGCAACCGGGATCGCCTGGCATGCAGTCCCCGCCGGGAGCACTGTGGCACTCATCGTAGCCAAACTCGCTAAGCGCGGCGAGCATATCCATGTCCCGAGTCATGAAGGCGGATTGGAAGCCACCCACAATGTTGCCGGCCATGCTTGCGGCGTACCCATTGTAGACACCTGGAGCCGCATAACCTAGAGCTGTGGTCATGTTTCGGAGCAATGCAAACTTGTTCGAGCCGTCCCGCATGTTCTCAATAACGCCCTGCATCATGTTATTGACCATGCCGCTGCAGCCGCCGTACCCGAGGTAATGCGCTTCGAGCCAATCAATGTCTTGCATGGTCTGGGTGAGATCATCACCGTTTGCCATGATATCCCACGCAGTGCTGGCCAGCTCATAGCCCGGTTTAGCCGTCTTGTACCCTTTGTAGACGGCCTTGGCGACGTCGGTAAAGGCACCCTTCCAGCTGGCAGACCCAAACTCCCCAGGCAGAGCCTCCGGCAATAGGTAGTTGAGCGGCGCGTAGATCGTGTAAACCAGCTCATGGCCGCCATCGTCCTGAATGTCCAGGTAGGCGCTCTCACCGGTTGCCAACGGCAGCACATACGCTCCCGCAGGCGTTAGAGACGTGTCGAGCAGGTAGTACTCCGCGCTGACCTGGTAATCCTCAGCGCCCGGCCCCACGATCGTGACTGTCGGTAACGTGTAGATGCCGTTGTCATCAAACAGCAGGTCGATGTCAACGGGCCCCGGCCCAACGGTGTCGCCGTATTGGGGCTCCCGCTCCTCGGCCGTTATCACTGAGCTGCGAAGGCCTTCCCCCATTGCCCAGTAGGTGGACTCCTGATCCGGCGCCGGGCCTAGGGGCGGCGGTGAGTATGGGCGGTCTTCGCCGTACTCCCGGAGGTAGTATTTGACCCAGAAATCCCCCGGGGGGTTATAGAAGTCACCCATGGGGCCACTGCCGTAAAAAACGTCCCGACCAGGATCATAGGTCAGTATTAGCTGGTTGAACTGACTTGTGGTGGTGCAGCCGACCACCACTTCGCTCAGCCGGTCGGAGTTGGCAAACTTGGCCTCGAAGCTGAACAGGTTGAGGTTGTTCCAGTCTAGCCAGTCACCCGCCACGCCAAACCGTTCCTGAGTGTACGTGAACGTCCTGGTGTTTTTCATGTTGTGATGCACGAGCGTGATGTACTCCAGCCTTGGCTCGCCATCGCCAACAACGCGCACGGGGGCGGATGCGCTGGTGTATTCGGTGATGGTGTCATCCCAGTTCACCCGCAGCAGCTTGGCCCAGAGGTAGTGGGTGTTAGGTACCCCGGCCTTAGGCAGGTTTACGTAGACCGTTAGCTCTCTTGCCAGATCCTGCAGGGCGGTTGAGTAGAGCAGATGCGCTCCATCGTAGATCTGGAGCTCAAACGGGCCGCGTTGGGCCAGCCGCGCTGTAACCCTCACTGGTACCCCGCCGGCGGCAACTCCCCCTAGGTTGCCCGCTGGGAGATCGTCGAGCCAGACCAGATCGCTCGCCGCTACTGCTTCCGGCACGGCAACCTCTATGTTGGCAGTCTCGATCGCCTCATGCCGAATCAGTTCGACGTGGGGTATCCCATCGACCGTGTAGGTTGCCGTCATGCCGGCAAACAGCGGCCCGTCCAAGGCTGCCTCAGCCACCTCGATGGTGGCCTGGATACGGCCATCCGCTGGAGTGGTAGCGAGGGGCAGCGATATGACCGTCTGCCCTACATGGTCGGTAGTGACTGCCAGCCCGGTAGGCCAGACCCCTGTGACTATTACGCCAGGCGGCAGGGTGAGGTGTGCCTCCATGTTGGTGACGGTTGAGAAGACTGCCCTGCTTGAGAAGTAGGCGTCAACCTTCAATCTGACGCCGCCGGTCGGTAACTGGGTTGGGACAGCACACAAAAGGTGATTGGCGATCCGGCTGACGAAAAGCCTAAACTGCTGGGCGATCTCTGCCCGGATTAGCTGAGCGTACGGCTCGCCGGGCGCGACGTATACATCGATGATCCGGAAGCCGTCTTCCGGCTGGCCTTCCCAAAAGCCCAACCGCTCCTGCTCCCAGCCGACCACAGGCATGCCCCATGCCAGGACCAGTTTGTGGTGCCCGGTTGAGGACGTGTGCAGCGGTGCTTTGCTGCCCTCAAACTCAGTGCGAGCAGCCATGAAGGGAACCCCTGCCTGACTGAACGCGAACAGAATCGCCATCCGCGGCGTACCGGCGCGGGCCATCCCCTGCTCATCGGTAAAGACGATGTCGAGCCGGTTACGCTCGCGAAGGTTGACGTTGACTTGAGCCGTGTGGTCCTGGTTAACCGTGCCGGTGGCAGTCACGACATCAAGCCCGTACGAACGGCCATCGACACTTACTGTTATGGGCTGACCCGGAGCAACACTAAGCGGCACGCGGTAGACCGGGAACGCCAGCAACTCGGCGCTGCGGTGCCCGACCCGCACAGAAAGTCTGGCGTTGGCCGATGTGATGTACATAAGGCCGTTGCGGGCATCGTTGATTGGGTAGTACTCCGACCCGTTCTTGATCATGTTGGCCTGGATGTTGAGCCTGATGTCAGTGTAGACCTTGCGCTCGAGCCGCAGTATGTGCGTCTGGCCAAGGTCCGCAGCTGCGATCAGCATGCTGGCCGGGTTGTGAGTGTTGGCATTGCAGCGGGCCGCCAGCGTGGCGGTTGCGTTGGCGGGAACCTCGCTCTGCGTAAAGGCGAAGTTCCCTTGACCATCCGTGAGCGTTGAGCTGGTCACACCCGCTGAGGTCAACTCGACAGTGACATTGGCGAGCGGCGCGCCCGTCGCACTGTCGACTACCTGCCCGAGCACGCTGCTGCCGGAGATGCGCTCGAGGCTGATCGGGATAGAGTTCTGGCCCGGCACCAGGGCCATGGTTACGGGGGAGAGCGGCTGATACCAGGCAGCCATGAACTCACTGGTCCATCCGGCGTGTTCGAGGCAGATAGCTGCCCCAGACACAATGCCGCTCGCAAGCTCGAGGGACGTGGTTCCGGCGCGGCGGACCCAGCCGTCCTGCCCGGCAGTGCCTAAGGCGAGCACTTGACCGCCGGCGTCTCTAACCTGCAGGCGCAGCCCCGATAGGGGCTGACCTCCGGAATCCGTCACGCGTACCTCGAGGCTTGATTCTGGGACCAGTTCCAGTCGTGACGCGTTAGCCAGCCCCGGGGAAACGGTCAGCCCACTTACTTGTCTGGTGATATCGCCCGCAGCATCGCGCAAACGCAAGGTATAGTCGTCTGCCGGCGAGAGCCGCTCAAGCAGGTAGGTGCCCGGGCCGTTGGCGGTGTCAGCGCCAGCCGCAAATCCCGCAAAGACGCTGTATAACTCCAGGCGCGAACTCGCGAGTCCCGCCAGAGCCTGCTGATAGATGTCCGTATAGTCGCCATAGAGAGTTGGATCGAGAACTAGCTCGACCTCCATGGCACCTGCCATCACGACCGGGGCCCTGAGGACCGTCCGCTGGGCCAGACCCGTGCCCTCGTCGGCAAGCGTGACCGTGATCTGATCAACTGAGCTGGTGCGCTCCGGCAGGGTGAAAGTGGTCGCATACAAACCTTCGGGCCCCTCAGCCAGGCCTAGCGTGGCCGTACCGGCCACCGGGACGGCCGTGCCCGAATCAGGCCCGTCCCAAGCAGTGTAGTCGATGGCGACCGAAGCCACGGCAGCTCCGGCGCTACCGTACAGAACCAGGCTGCCCTGGCGCGAGGTTGCGTACCCTTGGCTGTTGCGTGGTAGTGTCAAGCGGACCTCGTTGATCGCGATCGGCCCAGTCGTGACCTCCACCGAATTGCTTGGCTCCGAGACGTTACCGGCCGCGTCGTATGCTGCTACCTGGTAGTAGTAAGCGCTGCTAAACGCCAGGCCGCGGTCAGTGTAGGTCAGTCCGGTAACCCGGGCGACCTCAGCAAACTCACCGTCAATGGGTGCCCGGCGATAGACGATGTACCCGACGACCTCGATGTTGTCGGTGGCTGCCTGCCAATCCAACACCACCGTGCCGTCCCTGGCTTCGCCCGCTAGATTGAGTGGCGGCGTTGGTGGCTCGATGTCGCCCTCGTCCGATGTGTTGCCGGTCACCAGTGCCGGCTCACTCAGATTGCCTGCTCCATCGCGTGCATAGACCGCGTACAAGTAATCGGCGCCGGCCACAAGACCAGTGTCCTGGTACTGGTGGACTCCTGGCTCCAGCTCGGCCAGCAGGATGCCTTCGCGGCACACGATGTAGGCAGCGACGCCGCTCAGGCAATCGGTGGCGGCATCCCATGAGAGGCGTAGCGTCGTTTCGTCCTGACCTGTGGACCGGAGGTTTGCAGGCTGACTGGGCGGCGTGCGGTCGGCGACGATTATCGCTGTGTTGACCGAAACTCCCTGTTCTTGACCGAGCACTACTTGTGCCGAAACCGCGTACGTGCCCTCGGTGCTGAGCGGAATCGTGACGGCAAACGCACCGTTCGGACCTGCAGTGACGGGGGGCAGGGCAATGGCCATGCCCCCGTCCACCTGATAGCTGACGCTAACGGAGGCGTCCGGCCAAGTGACCCCCTTGACGTCGGCCTGCAACTCGCTCGTTGGCCGGGCCGGACCGAGCAACGCTGCGGCTAGCGCGGAACTGACCAGCATTAGGGTGGGCTCGCTCGAGATGATGCCCTCGGGGCTTGCGCCAAGCTCTAGGCGGCCAAGATAGGCGCCCGCCGGCAGACCCGTTGCCTCGCCGCAAAAGAAGGTTGTGGACTGCGAGGCCGGCATAAGCACCTGTTGCGAACCATCCGAGCCACTAAGGCTGAGGGCCCGCAGAAAGTGATAGAGCGTCTCGTCGGCCTGTTTGTACCGCAACACTTCTCGGCCGTCCGCCGACTGGATCACGATAAACGGGGCGATGTAGGGATGGCTCTGAATGGAGAAGTCCCAAGCATCGTAGTCCATTGGGACGCGCGCAATCGCGGCGAGCCGGTTACCTTGACCGTCGGTAACGACGGGCAGCAGGGCCAAGTCCTCGCCGATGCCGACTGCCAACCGCTCGGCATCAAGTTGCGCCTGGTACTCATCACTAAAGATGAGAGTCGCGCCGGCAGTTGTCAGATCCACCTGTGAGGCAAACCTGTACGCCCAGCCGCCGCTGACGTGATAACGCGCCATGATTGTGTCCAGGGCATACTCGCCCGGGGTGACCCAGATGACGAACTGGTCTTGCTGGGGCAGGTCGGCAGACTGCATCTCAAAACCGGACGGTAGCGGCTGGGGCGATTGCATCCAGACCGGCATGGTTGGACGCGCCGTGCCGCAAGGGCTCAGCCCGGCGCCCCAGACACGGTACGCCGACAGCGGGTCGTGGCCGCTGACCTCGATGGTCAGGCGCTTGAGCGATGGGCCGCCGAGCGTCAGCTGGACGGGAGCGCTGGCAGGGTCCACGCCAGCGATGTCGAGGCTGCCACGCATCTCATACGCCTCTTGCCCCTGGACCCCGGCGATGTACGTTGAGCGCACGAGATAATCCGTCGCGTTGGGTAGCCAGGTTGCCACCCGGTAGCTGTCCAGAAAGACCTCAAGCGGATGGCCTTGCTCGTCAGACCAGCTCAGCCAGTATCTGGACCGGCGCCGCTCATACCTGCTTACGGCAGGGTCATCGAGGCTGGCCCCGGTCTGATCAGCCGAGGTGAGCTGGGTCTCGACAAGTTGCTGCAGGGATCCATCGAGTGCCAGGGTGTAGGTGTTGGTGGCCGCATCGTAGGGCAGCTCGGCAAGGGTGAAGAGGCTGTAGAGCAAGGCGTAATGGTCGTAGGTACCGGTCTTTGTACCCTGTTTGCCATAGACCATGACTGCTAGAGGCTGGTCGGGTGAGAATGGCACCTGCTCATAGAGGCGGCGGCCGATCTCGTACTTCAAGCCGCTCTGCCAATAGCTTCGGCCAAACTCGTTCCATGCAAGGTCATAGTCGCTAAGCTGGTACAGCTCATAGACACCGGTGGGGGCCAGCGCCTGAAGCTGTATGCCAGGATAGTCGCCGGGGGCGCCCCACGGGTTGACACCGTCGAGGGTGCCGGTGATCAGCAGATTGGGTGGAGCAGGCCCAGCCCCTACCACGGCAAATGCCAATTCGGGTTGCGCCCCGCCGCCGGGGATCAAGTCCAAGAAACTGATCCCAGCCGTCAACCGGTACTCGCCCGCGACGCGGGTCCAATAGGGATCAAAGCGGTAGGTGTGCTCACCTGTGCGAAGGGAGAATGATGCCTCATCCATGTCGGCACTGGTCAGGTTTTGCCATGCCCCGTTGGCCCAGCGCCACAGATAGGGCTGCGGGGCCCCGCCGTAAGAGTTCCTGACGATCCATGCGCCGTCAGGCTCTCGGAACATGTCGAGCTGCCCAGTGGCAACTACCGGGTTGCCAGCCGAGTCCAACAGCCTAAGTCTTGCGGCAAGCGGGTCGCCTGCGGTCAGGGATCCGATCGGCTCAAGGTAATCCAGCTGATAGCGCAGGCCAGCGGATAGCCCGCCGATAGCCAGAGCGGTTTCGTCGGTGACTATCTGGTGCCCCAGCGCATGCCGCGTCAGGTAGTAGCGATCAGGGTTGGCGGCGGACCGATAGTAAGCCGTGCCCACCAGCGAGTAGCTAGCTGGTGTGACGTACACCGGGCGCCCGGGAGCGAAGGCGCCGAGGGTTATCATCCTACCCATGCCGTCGGCATCGGCCAGGTCGAGGTGCAACTCGAGGTAGTCCGGCGCATCGTCCGGTCCAGGCACGAGGGTCAGCGGCACCGCTACGCTGATTTCGCCTGCAAGGTTGAGGCTCAGGTGAGCAACATCGCCCGGGACCGTTACCTGCCGGGCAACCACGTAAAGCTGCTGCGCATCGACCAGGTACAGGTGGTATTCACCCTGGCCGAGCCAGACCGAGCCCCGGCCACCGGCACCCAGCTGACCCAAGGCGACCGCCCCCAGCTCGGCGGTGACGCGTTTGCGGGCATCGCTGTTTCTGAAGCCGCCGATCAGCTGGGCGTCAAGGAGGGGCATACTGACTTGCACTGTAGCCCCGGTAAGGGCAGTGGCGCCGTCATCAGCGGTCAGCCTGATCTCCACAGCGCTGCTGCCACCAAGGCTGACTTGGGCGGGAGCCGTGACGCGAGTCGTGTAGTAGTAGTCGGCTCCGCGAGCCGTGATGAGGTACTCGTGGCCGTCGGTGGCCACAAGGCCGGAGACAATCAGGTCGCCGCTGAGATCGGTTGTCCCAAGGTCACTGAGAACGCTCTCGTAGTATGGCTGCCCGTCCCGCTCAAAGGCGTGCCAGATGGAGATCACGGCCTGCGCCGCCGGTGTGTTATCTGGCCGGCGCACCGAAATCGCAAGACCGCTGGCGGCCTCATTGAAGACGTAGATGTGCACGTAATCGTAATCCGGGTATTCGCAGTCAGAGTTGATTGCCGCCCAGACAGTATACATGCCGTCGGGGACAGTGGTTGTGTCCCAGGTGATCTCATATCTTTGCCGGCTGCGGTCGGCGCTATTGGCAACCGTCCCCAACAGGACCTTGGGCTCGCTGTCGAATGTCGACCAATCACCCGCGCCAGAGTGATAGTAAAAACTCACACTGTCGACAAGTGTGTCGCCTTCGAGTATCGTCGCCGGCAGGCGCACCATGCCCATGACCGTATCCGGGATACTGTCGAACGCAATCCAGGTGTAGTCGGGTGTTGAGACGCTGTAGTAGGTGAACTGGGTGGCAGCACCATCGAGCAGGAATCTGCTGGACGAGCTACCGGCGTGCCGTTCCAGACCGTACAGCACGTGTTCTATTGCCCGCTCTTCGACGGCACAGGAACGCAGCAGGGCTACTGCGCCTGCGAGAACGGCGGCCGACACCGACGTACCAGCGAAGAGGCCATAGGAGTCGTCACGCTGAGTGGTCAGAAGATCGACGCCAGGCAAGAGAAAGGCAGGCCCGCGATAGGATGAGGCAGTGTTGCTGAAACCGGCCAGAACGTTGCTTGCGTTTTGCAGTTGCGCCGCCGCCACTAAAACCCCAGACAGTGAGGCCGGATAGAAGCCGTCGTAGCGCCTCGCCTCGTTGCCGGCTGCGGCGACGACCATCACGCCGCTATGTTGGGCGTGCGCAATCGCCTCGGCCAAAGCAAGAGGGTAATCGGGTAGTCTGGCCCCGAAGCTCATGTTGATGATGTCGGCTCCGTTGTCAACGGCCCAGTAAATACCATTGATGATATTGAGCATCGTACCGTGGCCGCTGCGGTCGAGCACCTTGACCGGTATCACGCTGACTGGGAACTCGCCGGCCACGCCGGCGATGCCGGCCGCATTGTTGGTTGTGGCCGCGATGATCCCGGCAACCATGGTGCCGTGCGAGCTGTAGGAGTCGTCGGAGTTGGTCCCGGGGGCAATGGCAGCTCCAACGATAGCGTCGTAGCCCGCGATCACGCGTCCGACCAGGTCTTCATGGGTTCCTTCCACGCCTGTGTCCAGCACCGCGACAGTCACGGGCCGAGGGTCCGCGCCCTCAAGGTGGGCTTTGAGGAGTTGGATGGCGGATTGGGCTCCGATGCTTGTCAATGCCCACTGGTCGGCATACAGAGGGTCGTTCGGGGCCGACTGGCTTACCAGAACGTAATTGGGCTCGGCATACTCCACGTCTGGATTGGCACGTAGAGCAGCCAACTTTTCCTGTAGACTCTCTCCGAGACGCAGCTCAACCTGAGCCAGACCACGGTTGGGCCCGGGGGGCATTGCCGCCAGGTGAGTCTGAGCCTCCCCGCGGTACTTGACAAGAATCCCGTCAACTGCCGGCGCCACCTCGGCGTGTACCGGGCTGTTGCCGCCAGTTGCTAGGCCTTGCGCTGCAATGCTGGGCACTAGAGGCGTCAGCCCACTGGTGCTTAGGGCGACAACCAGAGCTAATAGCAGGGACATCAACCGCCGAAGACTGCGTCTCGAAGTACGCATAAAGGCTCACTCCCCCATATGGATGGTCACGCCCTGGCTCAGAAAACGCCAAAAAGCCAGGTCACCATGTCCCGGCAACCTGGCCACCATAGCTCGCGCCTTAGGTCCTCGGCTTTGCGTCCCCGCCTTTCAACGGGTCTGCCCTGAGCGGGGATAGCGGAAACCGCCACTCACTCCCCAAGTATCAGGCCTACAGTTTACATTATCTTTACAGCACCTTACGATCTGGCACTTGCGCGTTACACCCTTCAGGACGGTTACCTGGAACCTATCAGATCCGTATACAGGTCGCTAATCTCCTTGGACGGCCTTAGCCCTAGCTCCTCGCGCAACGTGGCTTGCAGGCGCCGGTACTTGGTGTTGACGGCCTGTATGTCACCGATGCTGGCGTATGCCACCAACAGGTGGCGGTAGTAGTCCTCGACTAACGGATTGTGATGAGTCAGGCGCTCAAGGTGCACGATCGCCTGGTGGATCTCATCGTTCTTGAGGTAATAGTGGCTCAGACGGCTGCGGGCATCGTTGTGTAGCTGCCGAAAGAGTTCCTGCTCAGGCAGGATCCAGCCGTACTCAAGACCGTCAAGATAGTCCCCCCGGTACAGCGCCACAGCCTCCTCCAGTAGCGGCACATCAACAGCGGAGAGATCTTGGTGACGCTCAGCTGCCGACAAAAGGTTCTGGAACCTTGCGAGGTCAGTGCTTGTGTCTACTGGTAGGAGGTAATCCTTGCCGCCCCGCAGCGACCATAGCTCGGTCTCGCCACTGTAACTGGCGAGCACACGCCGTAGGTTGTGTAGAGCAGCGTGGAAGAGGGAGCTACCGCGCTCCGGTAGGACCTCGGGCCATAGGGCCTCGACAATCCGCTCCTTGCTTGCGGGACCGGCAAGATGGGCCAGGTACAGGAGCAGGTCGCGCGACTTACGACGGATCCAGTTGATGCCGGTGATTTCCTTGCCTGAGACATGAATACGTGGTGCGCCAAGCAACTCTAGTCTGATCAGAGGTTGGTGGTAGCGGGCTTGGGCTGCGACGACCTCGCTACCGTCTTCGCTGAGCCGGTTAAGGATAGCCGTCGCTCCGGGACCGCCAACATACGCCAGGGCACTAGCTGCTCGAGCCCTAACAACTGGCTCTTCGTGATGAGCGAGGGTCTCCAGCAGTTTGAGGGCGGGCTCGCCCGCTCGGTCGAGAATCCGGTGGAGAAACGCGGCCTGCCAACCACGAGTCAATGCCAGCTCAATCAATGGAGTCCAGGTTTCGAACGATACGAGGAAGTCCTGTATGTAGTTCATGTCCGCACCCAACTGTAGCGCGCGTTGGGCATTGTCGGATAAGGATGACTCTTCGCCGCTGGTGATGTCCAGGACAGCCATCAGGGCGTATACCATGCATAGCAGCCTGCGCGCACCTATCGGCTCCAAGACGCTGGCCGTCTGCTTCAGTTCATGATACTCCACCCGGACTTGCCCCGTGGACAGGGACAAGACGGCTTCGGTAACCCGAAACCACGCCGTGATGTAATCAGATTGGCCGGTGGACTCTCTCGTCGCGGTTGACAGGGCCAGAGCTGCCTCGTCGGTGCGGCCTTGGATCATCGCGCATGCCGCTAGAGAGATGTAGGTCAACACCAGTATGAGGTGATCGCCGCCGTGATGCTCCATCGCGTCTAAGCCCTTGCGCAACTGCGCCTCGGCTTCGGATATGCGGCCCAGATCGAGCAGGACCCGACCAAGATGCAGGTAGGTGCCAGGAAGGGACTCGATAAGGCCAAGGCTTTCCTTCGCCGACATCGACTGAGTCAAATAAGCCAATGCACGTTCAGGGTCTCCCCAATCTCTGTAGATCAGGCCCCTGCAGTCTTGAAAGTAGTAATTACGGAGTGTGTTATCCGGAGAGATCGCTTGCGCCCGCCGGTAGTGGTACAGTGATTGATCAGGATACCCCCACGCAAAAAACAGGTTGCCCAGGCCCTCATAGTAGGTTGCCATCAGGAACGCATCGCCGTTCCGCTCAGCGCCGTCGAGGCCCGTCCGTAGCACGGTCTCGGCTTGAGCAAACCGCCCGCACATGATCAATGTGTATGCGTGCTCGATCACATATTCGGAAGAGTCGGCCTTGAGTTCATTCGGAAGCTCCTGTGCGACACGGTCGAGCAGATCCAGACTCTCCTGGTAACGGCCCTGATATCGCAGCGTCTTGGCCTTTAGCATGCTAGCAGCGGCTTTTCCGGCTGTGTCCTGAGTGACGTCAAAGCCGTTCAGGGCGGAGTTTACCCAGTTATCACTAGCCCAGGCATCGCCGCGCATCGCCGCGACCTGTGCCCTGTAAAGCGTCAACCAGGGGTCAGCCGTCAGCTCTGACTCGGGCAGGCTCTGCAACCAACGCTCAACGCTGTGCCACTGCCCACGACCGAGCAGCCGACCGGCTGTCGTAGCGATCAGCGGCCGGGCCTCCACGGGATGTCCGGATGCGATCAGGTAATCGATGGCCAGCTCCGTTTCACCAAGTTGGGCAGCTACTCGCCCTGCCTGCGCCACAAAGTGGGCTCGTGCCGGTCCGAGCTGCTCAGAGAGCAGCTCCCGTACCACATGGTGGTATCGGTATACCTCACGGTCCGGCGCCGAACGCGTCAGGAAGAAGTACCTTGACGACAAGGACCTGAGCACCTCACCGGAGTCGTTGCGTCCGAGGAGCAGGTCACAGTATTGGGGCGTGATCACATCCAGCACCGAGATGGCCGTCATGAAGTTCTGGACACTAAGGGGCTCATCGGCCAGAACCTCGCTGACCAAGAACTCCCGGAGCATCCCCTCGCCGCTCGGCGCACATGGTTCGGCAGGACCTGTGCGCCCGAGGAGCAGCCGAACCGCCAACGGCCAACCGCCCGATGCAGCAGCAACCTCCGCGACTCGCCGTTGGTCCGCGGTGCCCCGGAGTTGTGCCGTCAACTGGTGTATCTCAGTCTCCGTGAACGCCAACTCGCTTGACCCGGTCTTGGTAGCACGCCCCGCGACGAGGAGTCGGCCCAATCCGTTCAACTCGCTACGCCCGGCCAGAAGCATCCAGACGCCCTCGGGGGCGAGTAGGCACAGCTGCTCAAGAGAGGACACCAAGGCCGGCTCCTTGAGGACATGGTAGTTGTCAAAGACCAAGCTGAGAGGCTGTTCGAGTCTAGCAAGCCCATGGAGCAGCATGGCCAGCACGTGGCGTGACTGGATGCCTGTCGGACCGGAGTTGCCAAGCACGCGCAGGATGTCGCCGCCGAATCCGGGCACCGGTCTCTGTATCGCTGCGATCGTGTAGCGCCAGAAGACAACGGGGTCATCATCTAAAGGGTCCAGATTGTACCAAGCAGACGGATGCGGCAGGGCCTCTGCCAGCTCCCTCAGGACAATGCTCTTACCAAAGCCGCCGGGCGCGACCAGGCAGTGTATCCGGGCTTTGGACCGCAGTAGGGGCTGTATGATGCGGGGGCGTGGCACATGCTGGTCATCAACCACGGGTGGCGTGAGTTTGTGCTCAACGATGTATAAGCTGTCACCCATGCGCTCGCTCCTCCGGAGGCGGGACTCATGTGCAGGAATGTGGTTCCAGAAGCGCTTCGCGGTTAGTGGGGTCAAGTCCTATCGTGGTGTTGTCTGTTCGGCAGGACGGGAGGCGAGCAACAGCACGCCTCCCGTCATCACTATACTAACTCAGGCTAGTGTTAGCCTATTCCCAACTCCTGCCCCCGCCTAAACGCCTCCAGATTGAGCTCCACCGTCCGTGGCGGCACAGACGCCGCAATCACCTCGCGCCAGACCTCGTCCGGCCACATCCCGGCGCTCGCCGCCAGGGCTCCCAGGCACACGACGTTGGCCACCCTCGCGGTACCTAACTCAGCCGCTATCTCACCCGCCGGAACCAGTACCGCCCGGCCCGGAGCAAGCCTTTGGAGGCGCTCGGCCAGATCCGCCGGATAGACGGTCTGCCCCGTGAGCACGGGGACCGGCATCACCTGCTGCGTGCTGGCCACGATCAGCCCACCCGGCCGCAGGTACTCAGCCGCGCGCACCGCCTCCAGCAGCTCCAGCCCCAACACCAGATCGGCCTCGCCCTTGTCTACCAGAGGCGCGAATGCCCCGCCGCGCCCACGTCGCACGAAACTGAGCACACTCCCGCCCCGCTGCGCCATGCCGTGGACTTCGGACGTCTTGATCTCGTAACCCGGCTCCTCAAGCATCCGCGCCAGTACGCCTGTGGCCAGCAATCCGCCCTGGCCTCCTACCGAGGCCACAACCACGCTGTCAATGCGCTCCGCGCACTTGGTCATTGCCCGCAACCCCCTTCCGTCGCGCTGCCAGCATCCGCATCCGTCTCGCGCCGCCCCGCCTTACCGACCAGAGCGCTCTTGGGGCAGACCTGGACACATTGCTCACAACCCACGCACAGGTGGGCCATCACTGACGGCCGGCGGCCCTCACGGGCGAGCGCCGGGCAGCCCAAGCGGAGGCATGCTCCACACTCGATGCACAGATCCGGCCGGTGGACCACCGGCGTGGCGTCTCTCAGGCTGCGGTCGATCAGTGCGCATTGGCGCCGCGTGATAACAACAGCAGGTCCGTCGCCCGGAGCGAGCGCCTGGCGCATCGCGTCCTCGGTCGCCCGCAGATCGTTGGGATCAACAACCCAGCACCGCGTAACCCCACAGGCCTCGACCAACCGCTCTAACTCGACCCGCGGAGCCTCCTTGCGCCTGGCATTGAGGCCACTCGCCGGGTGGCCCTGGTGGCCGGTCATCGCGGTGGTCGCGTTATCCATGATCACGACGACGATGGGGGTCTGGTTGTGGACGGCGTCGATCAACGGGGTAATGCCGGAATGCACGAAGGTCGAGTCCCCGATAACTGCGACGACTCGCTGGCCCTGCTCCTCGGGTAGCACGCGCTTGAGGCCGATAGCCGAGCCGATGCTCGCTCCCATGCAGATGCAGGTGTCAATCGAGCCGAGCGGCGGCATCACCCCAAGTGTGTAGCACCCGATGTCGCCGGTTACCGTTGTCCGCAGCTTGCGCAGCACGTGGAAGGCGCCGCGGTGCGGGCAGCCCGGGCACAGAACCGGCGGGCGGCCCGGCAGGTCCGCCGTAAGCGCCAGCACGTCAATTGCGGCATCCTCTGCCTTGACCGCAACCTCGCCCTCAGCCGGCTCCCCGGTAGGGGAGCCCTCATGCCGGAGCACGGCGTGGCGGATGATGTTGGTCGATAGCTCACCGCTCGCCGGGAAGATCTCCTTGCCGATGGGCCAGAGGCCAAGCCACCTTAGCTCCGCTTCCCAGAACGGGTCCAGCTCCTCGACCACGTACAAGGTCTCAACTTTGGCCGCGAACTCACGCAGGCCATTAGCCGGCAAGGGGTAGCTCATTCCCAACTTGTATACCGGGTCGCCGGGGAACGCCTCGCGCACGTAGTTATAGGCCATACCCCCGGTGATGAAACCACGCCTCGCCTTACCCTCGACGCCTGCCGGCCACTCCACGCGGTTGACCGCCGCAGTCTCGGCGTACTCACCGAGCAGCTCCAGCCGGCGCAACACCTTGGGCTTGAGCGCCCGTGCGTGTGCGGGGATCACGACGTACTTGGCCGGGTTTTTCTGGTACGCACGCACCGCGATCTCCTGGCGCGAGCGCAGCTGGACTGGAGAGCGCGCGTGCGAAATCCGCGTGGAGCTGCGGAGCACGACCGGTGTGTCATACTGCTCGGAGAGCTCAAAAGCCAGTGCGGTGAAATCCCGGGCCTCGGCACTGTCTGCCGGCTCGAGCACCGGGATCTGTGCGAACTTGCCGTACCACCGGTTGTCCTGCTCGTTTTGCGACGAGTGCATGCCCGGGTCGTCGGCGGTAACCAGTACCAGCCCGCCATTAGTGCCCATGTACGCCGCAGTCATGAGCGGGTCGGCGGCGACATTGACCCCAACGTGCTTCATGCAGGCAATCGCTCGTCCTCCGCCAATTGAGGCTCCCATGGCTACTTCAAGAGCAACCTTCTCATTAGGGGCCCACTCGACGTAGACATCCTCGTAGCGGGCCATTGACTCGATGATCTCGGTGCTCGGGGTGCCGGGGTAGCCTGTAGCCACATGCACCCCGGCCTCGTAAGCCCCCCGGGCGATCGCTTCGTTGCCGTACAGCAGAACCCGCTTGCCCTCAGTTGCCAAGTCCCATATCCCTCCTGACGCTGTCAACCTTGGCCGTGGCTTTAGGCTTGTGTAGCATTAAAGGAAGCCCAGCACAGTGGCACAATCCTCCACAAATTTCGCGTTTCGCGGTGCCTGTTCCTCCGAAAGGAATCAGCCCGGCGCTAGCCAATTATTCTGGGCTATGGCCTTCATATATCTGGTTCCGGCAATCTACGACGCCGCCCTAGGCGTCTTCAGTTTCGCGCTGCCCTTGTTCCTCGTAGACATGGGCGTATCTCCGCTCACCATCGGCTCCCTGCTGGCACTGCCCGCCATGACGCAGATCTTCCTGCGCATCCCTGCCGGGATGATGGCCGGCCGGATCGGCAACGTCCGAGCCATGCTCGTCGGCTGCGCCCTTACGACGCTATCCGCGGGGATCATCGCCTCGTCGCCGGTGGCCAGGGTAGTGGCGTTCGTAGCCACCGCGCAGATCCTGTCGGGGCTGGGGCGGGCCAGCTTTTGGCCCGCCAATCAGGCCCATCTCTTTGATGTGGCCCGCGATCGGATATCATCTGTCATTGGGCCGTACAACTTCGTCGTTACCCTCGGCGGCATGTCAGGGCCGCTGCTGGCAGGAGTGCTGATGACCCGGGCAGGCTCAGCAAGCGCGTTTTGGCTGATTTGCGCCTTCTCAGTTGCCAGCGGCGGGCTGTTGGTAGCCGCCCAGCGGCGCCAGACCGCGCGGGTGGCGGCGGCTGCGGCGGTTGCCGGGGTTTCACCTGATACAGTCGAAACCATGGCTCCCGGCGGCACTGCCCCCTCCGACCACCGCCCACCCAGCCCCGTCGCCGCCGGCCCCGGAGGACCCTGGCAGTCTCTCGGCCGGGTCGTGCGATCGCCGGCCGTTTGGCTGGGCGGACTCATCTGCATTGCCTCCGTGATCCCGTACACGGTAAGCACCTCGTTCTTTCAGGTCCTGATGCGCCAGCGCGGAGCCACCGCCGCCAGCATCAGCTTGCTGATTGCGGTGCGTAGCGCATCCGTGGCTCTCTTCTCGCTGGTGACCAGCTCATACGTCAAACCGGCGTATCGTGCGCGCCTGCTGCTGGTCTCCGGCGTGCTGGGCGCGCTCGGCCTAGCACTCATTCCGGGGCTAGCCGGCACTCCCGGCGGCGTAATACCTATGCTCTTGCTGGGCTTTTGTGGTGGAGCGATGCACAACGTCCAGATGGCGGTATCGGGTGAGGCGACTGCGTCTGCCGACCGTGCCCTGGCGATGGCAGTGGTGGGCTCGGTGGGCAATGTGGCAATGACCCTTACCCCGCTCTGGCACGGTTGGATGGCAGAGCGCGGATGGCTTGAGCAGGCGTTCATCTGGACGGGGCTGGTACTCGCGGTGGTGGGAGCAGCCGCCTGGCAATGGACCCTGGCGCTCTACCGGCAGAGAGCAGCCTCATCGGAGACGATTACGGCCAGCGCACGGTAGGAGGGCTGGTCCGGGCGGCGAAGTCACCAGCAATCTTGCGCTCGAACACCTCTTACCGGAGGCGAAACCATGGACAGATTCGCTGATGCGCGCCGGCAGTTCGCCGTCGTCGAGCACTCCATTTACCTGGACCTCGCCAATCAGAACTGCACGCCCCGCTCCGTCTTGGAGGAGCTGACGCGTTTCCACAGCCAGGCCCACCGGCGTGGCCCAGACAAGCAGGCCTACCTCGACCGGGTCGAGACCGTCCGTGGCCGCTTGGCAACGCTCCTGCACGCTAAGCGCAGCGAGATCGCCATCACCAAAAACACGTCGGAGGGCCTCAACATCGCGGCGGCGGGCATCAACTTCCGGCCGGGCGACAACGTGGTCCTGAGCCAGTTCGAGCATCCCAACAACACCTATGCCTGGTTGGCCTTGGCCAAGCGCGGCGTTGAGATCCGCATCGCCAGGCCGCCAGGTCACACCCTCGCGGCGGAGGACCTGATTGAGCTGATGGACAGCCGCACTAAGGCGGTCGCCTGCTCTGCGGTGAGCTTCATGCCTGGGGAGCGACTGGACATGCAATTGCTCAGCCAGGCCTGCCGCGCTCTGGGCGCCTACCTGGTGGTCGACGGCGTGCAGGCGGTCGGCCTAGTGGACGTCGACGTACACGCCCTTGGCATCGACATCCTCGCCGCCAGCGCGCACAAGGGCTTGCTGACGCCGCACGGTATCGGCGTGCTGTTTTGCCGCCGAGAGCTGTGCACGGAGCTCAGGCCGGCGTTTGTAGCCCGCTCCAGCATGAAGCGGGTCCGTCCCATGGAGCACGACTCCCGCGAGTACACCTATGCCCTGCTGGAGGACGCGCGCCGGTTCGAGTACGGCAACCAAAACTACTCCGGTGTGTTTGCCCTCGGTGCCGCCCTGGACCTCATCCTTGGTCTTGGCACCAAAGAGATTGAGACGCACATCCTCGCTCTATCCGGGCAGCTGATCGAGGGATTGGCGGAGCTCGCTCCGCAGGGAGTTGAGGTGCAGACGCCGGTCGAGCCCGAGCGGCGGGCAGGCATCGTCGGCTTGACGGTGCCGTCGCCTGAGCGGACGGTGTCAGCCCTTGAGCGCGCGGGTGTCGTCTTCACGGTGCGCCGGGACGCCATTCGCTTCGGGGTCGGCATCTATAACACCGCGGCGGAGATCGAGCAAGTGCTGCGCGTGATCCGGGAGAACTGCTGATGAACAGGCAGGCAAGCGTAGCCGTCACAATCGACCCGGCCCTCACCTACCCGGCCGCCAACGACACGTTGGCGATGCTCGACCCCGGCGGTGCGGTGTACTCTGCCGTCGCCAACCTGCTGGAGCGGCTCGGGCTGCCGGGCCTGCGCGGCCTGGTCGAGCCCGGGGACCGGGTGCTGATCAAGCCCAACTGGGTTTCGGATAGCCACCCCGATGGCGACGAGCACATTTTCGGCAACATCACCCACGGGGCCATCGTCGCCGTCCTGGCAGACATGGCCCTCAGGCGCGCCGGTGAGGACGGTGAGGTCATCGTCGGCGAGGTGACGACCCAGGAAGCTAACTTCGCCCGCATGTGCTCCCTGACCGGCATGTGGCAGGTCGCGGCGGCACTGGAGACAAAGCACGGCCGCGGCATTGAGTTGCTCGACCTGCGCTCGCAGATCGCGCGCCTCGGCCCCGATGGATTGGTCCACAGCCTGCGCCGCGCTCCAGGCTTGGCGCACGATGGCTACCCCTTTGGCGACCCGACAGGCTACGCATACATCGACCTGGGCAACGAGAGCCAGCACGCCGCCAGGGACGACTTGGCCGGGCTGCTACGCGTCACGGACTACACTTTCTCGGCGGGCATGAAGCAGGCCCAGGCGGAGGAGACGACCGCGCAACATAGTGCAGGCCGCCACCGTTACTGCATACCGCGGATGGTCCTATCCTCCGACGTGTTTATCTGCGTGCCTAAGCTCAAGACGCACGTCAAGGCCGGGATCACTTTGGCCCTCAAGAACCTGATTGGCATCAACGCGCGCAAGGCCCTGATCCCCCACCGCAAGGCGGGGCCGGTCGGGGACGGCGGCGATGAGTGGCCGGACGACGCAACCATCGAGGCCGCGGACGCAGGACTGCGGGCCAACCTTGCGGCAGTGCGAGAGGCGCGTGACGCCAACTGGTACGGCAATGATACGCTTTGGCGCACCATCCTGGATCTTAACGCAATCCTACGCTACGGCACGGCTGAGGGCGGGATGGGCCGTTCTCCGCAGCGGCGATACCTGGCCGTCGTCGACGGTATCGAGGGGTCGGACGGCTCCGGGCCTACCCAGGGACGCCGGCGCAGGGATGGGGTGCTCCTCGCGGGCACTGATCCGGTGTGCGTTGACACGATCGGGGCCGCCCTGATGGGCTTTGACTGGCGGGCATTCCCGCACATCGCCCGGGCCTACGGCCTTGCGCCCTCCACGCGGCTGACCGACGCGCGGCCGGACGACATCGCGGTCTCCGCCCGGCCGGCGCGTCTCGGCGACTGGCAGACGCTGGACCGGGCCGCGTCGCTTGCGTACCAGGCGCCGCCCGGGTGGGTCACCCGGGTCGAGTTGCCATAAGGCCCCTGCAGCTATCGGGGTGAGGCGGTTTGGTCTGCCGGACCGTAGCGGTCCAGCTCTTTCTCCAACTTACGCAGGCCGCCCTTGCCGATCGACTGCACGACTCCTTGCCTGAAGCTCTCGTAATCGTCGTAGCCAAACCGCTCCGCCAGGGTCTGTTCCATCTCTCGCCGCGTCGGCTGGCCGGGTTGCATCGATTCCGTCATCCTGCGGGCCACTCTCCTAAGTGTGGGATCGCTGGTAGGGCAGCAGCAGGGCCGCCCTGCCAGCCCTCCTATCATGCCCTCACTGCCCGCGGAAGACTCCCCGGGCGGCCCTAGTCGCCGCCCAAGCCGCCCGCTGCGAAGTCGGCCTCCAGCACTGCCGCCGCGCGCAACACCGTAGCCTCCTCAAACGCCCGCCCGACTATCTGCACTCCCAGCGGCAGCCCATCGTCGTCGCTACCGCAGGGCAACGTTAGCGCTGGTTGGCCGGTAACGTTGAACGGGGCGGGGAAGCGGATCAGCCCGTCCGGCACGGACTCCAGGCCGTCGGCCCACACGAAATGATGCTGTCCGATATACGGCGCGCCGGCTGGCAGGGAGGCTGTAACCACCAGATCCACCTCACGCATGATGCCGGCAACCGCCTGGGTCAGCTCGGTGCGTAGGCGGTGGCCGATCAGGTAGTCGGACGCCAACAGGTACTGCCCGAGCTCAAGGCGTGCCCGGACGTCGGCGCCGTAATCACCGGGTCTGGTGAAGAGCCAGGGCAGGTGGTAAGCGGCGGACTCAGCCAGGATCAACAGGCGATTGGCGAGCATCATCGCGTCCGCCGCCGGAAACTCAATCTCCCGGACCTCCGCCCCTAGATGCTCCATGCGCCGCGCGACCGCACCCAACCGTCCGCGCATCGCATCGCTGACCCTGTAGTCTTCCCACCCCTTGGGCAGGCCAACCCGGAGGCCGCGCAGGCCCCCATCAGTGCGCCCTGCTGCGGCTACCCAATCGTCGGTCGGGGCCCCGCTCAGGGTCGAGTGATCCTCAGCATCTGGGCCGGCGAGAACGGTCAGCAGCAGCGCGGCATCGGCAACGGTCCGGGCCAACGGCCCGACGTGGTCGAGGGACCAGCTAAGCGGAAACACCCCAGCCTTAGAGACCCGCCCATAGGTCGGCTTGAGCCCGACGATCCCGCATGCCGCAGCCGGGATCCGAATCGAGCCTCCCGTATCGGTCCCTAGGGCCAAGGCCGCCTGCCCCGAGGCAACCGCGGCCGCGCTCCCACCGGACGAGCCGCCGCTGACGCGGGACGGATTGTGCGGGTTGCGGCAAGGGCCGTAGTGTGGGTTGATCGTGGTTGGTCCGAAGGCAAACTCGTGGGTGTTAGTCTTGCCAACGATCACCGCCCCTGCCTGCCTGAGCCGCCTGACCACTGTTGCGTCGCGGCTGGGGACGTGATCTCGCAGAATGCGCGACCCGCACGTTGTGCGCACCCCGGCCGTCTCGATGATGTCCTTAACGGCCACGGGGATGCCGCAAAGCAGCCCGGTAGGCTCACCCGCCATCAGGGCGCGTTGGGCTGCGGCGGCATCTGCTCGCGCGGAGTCCGCCATGACGGTGATAAAGGTGCCGAGCTCGGAGTCCAGAGCTCCGATCCGGTCGAGAGTGGCCTCGATCACCTCGACGGGACTCCACTCCCGACGGCGAAACCCTGCGGCAACCTCCACAGCCGGCATTCCAGCCAGGCCGCCTTGCCCCGCAACGACGCCAAGGCTGGGACGGTCGGTGAAGGGCCCTTCATTGTCTGGTGGCCGCCCAATCGCTGCTGCGCCGGCGTCGTGGCCTCTGTCGCTCTGCTCCGGCGTGGTTTTGGCGGCACCATGGCCAGGAGGGGCTCCGTAGCCGGTGCCTGCTCCGGTCGGTCGGACCGTGGCATAGGCCGGCTCGGCCGGGCCGGGGAGCCTCCACCCACCATGCAGCAGGTTGAGCGCCCCCGCCGGCTGAGAGGACCGCAACCGGTCGGGATCAACGCCCCTCACCCACCGCAGGACGGTATGCAGCCGCCCGGCAGTGTCCCTGACGATCTCATCCTCGACGTCACGCCCGAGAAAACCGGCAGCTATCGCCGCCAACAGATCCTTATCCACAGATTATGCGCCTCCCCTGGCACCTAGCCGCGCCACCCACGGCTCGCTATCCGCGGTACAGCGCTTGCGATACGCAGCACTTCTCGGCAGTGGGTGCCGCAATCCTGTGTCCCTCGGCAGCTGTCTCGCCAGCAGCGGAAGCTCTCACCGCCCGGCGCCCATTGCCCGCGCGACCTCTGCAGCAGCATCTTGCCGGGCCGTTCTTGGCCCAACGCGGCATTTTTCGGCGCGCTGACCCAACCGGCGCGTGTTTTTGCCTCGCCGCCCTTGGTCTTGGGGGGCTGCGCACCATCTTTCCGCATTGCTCCTGATCCCGCGCCGCAGTTTGCTGCGCCGCCGCCGCCGCTGCGCGCGTTTTTGCCGCGTCGCCCCTTCCCTCCCCTTACCGCCCGCCCTCAGCTGCAGGCGTACGCCCCGCTGCGCGCAGCGTATGCTACACACAAAACCTGTTGTCGCCGCCGGGACCGGTCGCCAATCTTGGTCCGGCGCGCTCTCGGTGTTATACTGCAGGGCAAGACTAAGGTCCCTGAAGGCTCGCCTCAGGGCAGTGGAGGGATATGCTGATGGCTGCCGTGCGCCTGTACAACGCACTGACGAGACAGGTCCAACCGTTTGTCCCGCTTGATCCGCCCAATGTCGGGCTCTACACTTGCGGCCCAACGGTGTACGACTATGCGACCATCGGCAACATGCGCGCATACATCTTCTCGGACGTGCTCCGCCGCACGCTCGAGTTGCACGGTTACCGCGTCAAGCAGGTCATCAACATCACGGACGTGGGCCATCTTGAGTCGGACGCCGACGAGGGCGAGGACAAGATGCTGCTGGGCGTGCGGCGGGAGCGCAAGTCGCCGTGGGAGATCGCCGAGTATTACACGCGGGTGTTCTTCGAGGACGCCGCCAAACTCAACATCCTGCGTCCCCACGTCATCGCCAAGGCCACTGAGCACATCCCGGAGATGATCGAGATCATCGAGCGGCTGGAGAGGCTCGGCGTGACCTACGAGATCAGCGACGGGGTCTACTTTGACATCAGCAAGTTCCCGGCGTATGGCAACCTGTCGCGGCTGGATCTTGAGGGGCAGATGGCTGGGGCGCGGGTGGAGGTCAATCCGGAGAAACGTCATCCTGCCGACTTCGCGCTCTGGCGCAAGGCATCTCCAGAACACATCATGCAGTGGGACAGTCCGTGGGGCCGCGGGTATCCGGGCTGGCACATTGAGTGCTCGGCGATGGGCACAAAGTACCTCGGTGATCGCATCGACATCCACACCGGCGGAATAGACCACCTACCGGTCCACCATGAGGGCGAGATCGCCCAGAACGACACGGCGTTCGGTCACCAGGTGGTCCAACGATGGATGCACAATGAGTTCCTGCAGGTCGACGGCGGGCGGATGGGCAAGAGCCTTGGCAACTTCTACACCGTCTCGGACCTGGTGGAGCGGGGCTTCGACCCTCTGGCCTACCGGTACTTCGTGCTCAATGCGCACTACGGGTCCAAGCTCAACTTCACCTGGGAGGCGCTAGGCGCAGCGCAGAAGTCCCTTAGCCGGCTGTGGCAGCGCGTCCATGACTTGGCCGGGTCCGCGGGCCAGGATGTCGTCGAGGCGCTGCTCCGAGGTGATGACCTGTATCCCGTGGAGGAGAGCCCGCAGATCCTCGCGTTCCTCGCCGCCGCCGGTGACGACCTCGGCACGCCGCAGGCAATCCCCACGCTGCTCGAGGTGGCGCGCGGCGACACCGCACCGCCAGGGGCGTCGCTCGCCATGCTGCTGGCCATGGACAGACTCGTGGCCCTCAACCTGGACCGGGCCATGCTGGGCGAGATGACTGCCAAGCCCGAGCCCGAGGACGCCCCGGCAGAGGTACAGGAGTTGGTATCGGCTCGCGAGCGCGCCCGGGCGGCCCGGGACTGGGCACAGGCGGATGCCTTACGCGATCGCCTGGCCGAGTTGGGCTACGCGGTCGAGGACACGCCGGCAGGTCCCAAGCTCAAACCCAAGTAAGCTCGCGGCGGCACTGGCCGCGGGCCCAGATCTGACAGGATCGGTCTACTCGGGCAGCTCAGGAGAGCTGCCCTTTAACTTACCTCTCTGATCGACGACCACGACGCGCAGCCGGTGGGGCCGCAGCTCACCTAGGTCTACGCGCACGCCTGCGGCGGGAAAGGTGAGCACCTCAATCACAGGTTGGCCGGGCGCGGGAACCACGAACTCGGCCTTGATCCGGACCTGCCAGCCGCGAAGCCGACGGACGAGGCTGGCGGACAGGGGCTCAATCCGGTACCCGCCGGTAGGCCGCTCGCCCCAGCGGACGAGCACGTAGACCAGTCCGGTTTCCGCGTCGTAAAGGGCGTCGATGCCCTCGTGCCACCGGTTCTGGCCGTAGCTCTCGAGTAAGGGCAGGGGCAACTCGGCGACGGATAGGCTCTCCAACTCCAGCGGACAGCCGTGCACAACATCACGCCACCAATCCGCCTCGCGGGCCCCTGCAGCCAGCAGTACCAACAGCGCGACGGCTGCCAGGACCGCTAGCCAGGAGTGCTCGCGCCAGAAGCGCACTTAGCTCATCCCCAGTGCGGCCCTGCCCATCGAGTAGATGCCGCCGGCGATTGCCCCGAGTTTGATGCCTTCGGCGACCGCATCAAGCGTCGACACCTGGCCCATGGAGAATACCTGAGCATTGACCGCATTGAGCAGGGCTGCCAGGACCAACACGATGAGCGGGGTGAGCTTGCGGCAGAGACCATGGCCGACGGCGCGCCGCAGCGGGCCCTTGAACAACTGGGTGAGAGCCATCACGATGCCGATGATTACGATATCGTCCAACATGCTCCATCACCTCCGTCTCCGCAATGAATATGCGGCTGGAGGCAAGCTCAGATAAGGCAGATGATGGGCAGAGCGGGAGACACTGTATGTACCGACGCGGGCTATCGGCGCAGCGCAGCAATCACCGTGGCCGGCGCGGTGGAGTCGTGCGGCCGAAGGTCAAAGCCACCAAACAGCGAGATCCGGCCGAAACCGGCGCGGTCCAGCTCCTGCATGATGTCCGTTGTCGTCCACGGCCGGAGCGGCATGACTCCTTGGAGCACCTGTCGTGGCTCAGGCGCCGCTCCCTCGAACAGCGTCAGTCGGATGTGGAAATCGATCAAAGCGTCGGGCCGGCCAGTGTACCAGCGCTCAAACGTCAACGCGGGGTCCTGCCGCTTGATGTCTGGCAGGTGCTCCGACGCGCCCATGGCAAGCGCGCCGAGGTCAAGGCGGTCGTAGTTGACGGTCTGCAGCAGCAGCGCGCCTCCTGGGTGGACCACGCGAGCCATCTCCGCGAAGGCCACAACCAGGTCCTCGACCAACAGAAGGTGGGCCAATGAGTTGCCGATGCACGCCGCAACCCCAAACTCCGCATCGTCAATACCGACGAGGCGCCGCATGTCGGCGACCCTGAACGACGCGGCCAGGGCTTGCTGGGTGTTACGCTTTCTCTCCTGCTCGTGGCGGTCGAGCAGCTGCTCGGCCTGCGATATCATCTCTGGCGAGAGGTCAATCCCCAGGGCCCGTCGACCAGTAGCCGCCACCGCCAGTGTGTAAGCCCCTGCCCCGCAGGCTAGATCCAGAAAGCCCTCTCCCCCCGTCGCGCTCAGCAGACCGGCGATAAAGCCGAGTTGCGCGGGTGCGGCAGGGAACAGCGCCGTATAGTGCTGGGCCAGCAGTTGATACACATCAGGGTCCGTCGACCCATTGAGCGCTTTGCCGGTCTTTTGTCTAGACACCTAGCTGTCGAGCGAGCCTCCCCTTAAGGCGCATGATGGCCTTGCTGTGCAGTTGGGAGATGCGGGACTGGGAGACGCCCAGTACCTGGCTGATCTCCTTGGAGGTCAACCCCTCGTAGTAGTACAGCGATACCACCCGGCGCTCCTTCTCCGGGAGCTTGGCGATCGACTCGGCCAGGATCCGCTTGCGGTCCTCGAACTCGACGTGCCTCTCCGGATCCTCGGCATTGGGGTCTTCGAGCACCTCGATCGGGCGCATCCCACCGCTGGTATCCTCATCCCCGCTCCACACGTCGTCCAGCGATACGACGGCCATCCCCCGTACCTCTTGCAGCATCTTGTCCAACTGCGCGGCCGAGATACCCAACTCCAGAGCAACCTCGACATCGGTCGCCGACCGGCCCTCTCTGGCCTCGATCTTTGCGTATGCGCGCTCGAGATCCTTGGCTTTTTGCCGGACGGAGTACGGGATCCAGTCATATGCCCGCAAGCTATCCAGCATGGCGCCGCGGATGCGGGCGATGGCGTAGGTCTCGAACTTGACTGCGCGGGATGGGTCGAACTTCTCGATGGCGTCGAAGAGGCCGAACACGCCGTAGCTCACCAAATCGTCAACGTCGATGTGTGGCGGGAGGCCCATCGCCAGGCGGCCGGCCACATACTTGACCAGGGGGCCGTACTTGACGATCAACCTGTCTCTTGTCCGGGGGTCGCCCGTCAGCTTGTAGGTCTGCCAGACCTCTTGGTACGCGTCACGCTTGAGTGCCACTGCGCTCATTGTCAAGGTCCTCCTCTAACTTAGAAACCTGTCTCTCCTCGACCCGGCGCCGCCGGAAGGAGAGACAGGAATAGAGGATGAGGCCCTGCTAATAAGCAGAAAAGTCTCCTTCGGCAGCCCGGCTATCTGGTCTTAGACCAGACCCGTGGTTTTGCGTCCCCACCTCGCGATGGGTTTGCCTTTGTCGGGATGACTCCCAACAAACTGGTATTCAGTTGTCGGATACGGTTGTCCCGGATCGGGATAGTTCGGCTGAGTTTCGACGCCCTATTGGCAACTCCTGCTGCGAGGGGAAGAATTTTCGTGTTTTTTGCGAACAAACTTTAGCGAAATCTGTCGAAATCCCACGACCACTCACGAAACCGTCCCCGGATGGCACCCATTGCCCTGGCTCCGCCATACGATGAGTCGAGGACCGGCACCGCTGCCGGCCTGCCTGGAGCGAGGTGAGGGCACTGAGCAGCTCCAAATTCCAGCGCCAGATCGAAGCGTTGCTTGGCAAAAGCAGCAGGTGCCGCCGCAGCTACTCGCCCTGGTGCAGATGGCTCTCTAAGCTGGCGACGGCGCTGGTCTTTGCCGCGATGCTCTTGCTGTTCCTGATCATCCTATGGTGGTTCCCCAGCCGGAGCTTGCTGATCGTGCTCTTCCTGCTGTTCTTGGCCTTGCTCGGTATGGTCTGCTAGGCCTCAGCCGGCAACGGGTCGCCGCTCGCGGCCGCGCCGAGCCGGGCCAACGACCATTCCCGGCCGATCCAGTACAAGGTGTCAAACAGCGGCGGACTCGCCGTCCGACCCGTGATTGCGGCCCTAATCGGCTGGTACAGGCCTTTGGCCCGTACTCCCAGCTGATCCAGCATCGCCTGGCCCGCAGCCTCAAGGTCGGGTATCTCCCATATAGACAGCTCTGTGAGGCGCTCTGACGCCAGGGCCAGCATCTCACGAACCCCGGGCTTGTCAATGAGCTCGACCGCATCCGCGTTGTAGGTGATCCCCTCGCGAAAGAAGTACTCGGAGGCCGCGGCGATTTGCTCCAGGGCCTCGATCCTGGGCTGCTCAAGCGCCATCACGCCCTCCACCTTACGTCGCAGCTCGGGTGGGAGATCAGGCGACGCGCCGGGCAACAGCCCCGCTTGGACGAGATACGGCAGGCATGCCCTGGCGAAGTCAGGCACGCTGAGGCGGCGGAGGTGGTTTCCGTTAACCCACAGCAGCTTCTTGAGGTCAAACTGCGATGGAGCCGCGGTCACCCGCCCCACGTCAAACTCGGCCATGATTTCCTCAGGGGACAGGATCTCCCGGTCGCCGCCCGGCGTCCAGGCCAGCAGCGCGAGGTAGTTGAGCATGGCCTCCGGCAATACTCCTAGCTCCCGGTAGTAGCCGATGTAGCCCTCGCCGTGCCGTTTGGAGAACTTGGACCCGCTACCGCTGGTGATGTGGCCGAAGTGCCCGAACTGCGGCGTCGGCTCATCCAAAGCCTGATATATCAGAACCTGCAGGGGCGTGTTGCTGATGTGCCCCTCGCCGCGCAGGACGTGCGTGATATGCATGGTCAAGTCATCCACCACAACCGCGAAGTTGTAGAGCGGCATGCCGTTGGGGCGCATGATGATCGGATCGCCGATAGCCGAGGTCGGAAACTCAATCCTGCCCCGGACCATATCGTCCAGGACGACCGTCTGGTCGTCGGGGATGGCCAGCCGGATCGCGGGGCTGATCCCCTGGGCGCGGTAAGCCTCCTTGGCATCTCCATCCAAGCAGCGGCAACGGCGGTCGTACTGGTACGGCCGACCGGCTTGCTGAGCCGCTTGGCGGGCCGCCTCGATGTGCTCCACCGAGCAAAAGCACTCGTACGCCGCACCGGCGCGCAGCAATCGGGCGGCGGCCTCCTGATAGAGATGCAGCCGCTCGCTCTGCCGGTAAGGACCATGCGGTCCCCCCCGGTCCGGCGCCTCGTCCCAGTCGATCCCCAGCCATTGGAGCTCGGCGTAGATGACGTCCTCCCACCTGCGCTCAGACCGGGCTACGTCCGTGTCCTCAAAGCGCAGCACAAAGGTACCACCCATCTTCCGGGCAAAGAGCCAGTTAAACAAAGCAGTATGAACGTTGCCCAGGTGAATGGGCCCGGTCGGGCTAGGGGCCATCCTCACTCGCACCCCTCGAGCCTGTCGGGACATCCTGTCACCCCCACGAATCCGCGAATTACCTTCAGTTATATCCTCAAATAGCGGCTTTGTCTTGGGCCGGACCAAGCTCGTCCCTGCCAATACCGCTCGTGCCAGAGCCAATCGCGAGCCGGGAGGCAACAGCGATCAGCACGGAGCCGCCGATCACGGTCAGGAAGGGCAGGCGCACGTCCATACCGTACAAAACCCCACCCAGGTACGGGCCCGCAGTGCCGGCAACGCCGGTCATCACGTTAAACAGGGCAAAGACTCGTCCAAGGCTAGCGCGCGGCGCCCTGGCGGACACCTCGGCCTGGCCAAGCGAGAACATGCCGTTCTCTCCGCCGCGCATCACCAATAGGCCAAAAAGAGCGATTGGCAGCCGCACCGCCAGCAGCCCCGCATAGGCTGCCGCCACCAATCCCAAGGAAACCGGCAACGCGGCGCCGGCGCCGCGGCGATCGCGCAACCGCCCGATCCACGGGCCAAGGATGAACCCGCCGATGGCCCCCGCCGAGCCGAAGTAACTCAGCGAGCTCAGCGCCAGTCCAGCAGTATCCTCCAGATACATGGCGATGTAGTTTTGGCCGACGCCGATGATCAGGTGGAAACCGGCGAACAGACTGGCGACAACCAACAGGTCGCGCCCCATAGTGGCAGCCCGTGCGCTCTCCCGCGTCGCTTCCCCAGCAGCCGAAGCCTCGCCCGATGTATGGGCGGATGCGTTGTCCCGGCCAAGCATAAACAGCAACCCGAAGCTCACCAGATAGCAGATGAAGGTGCCGTAGAACGTCGTGGTCATGCCCCAGGCACGGATGATTACCGAGCCGAGCGCCGGCCCCACGATAAATCCCAGCGGAAATGCCGCGTTGATCAGTCCCCAGACGGTGCCCATGCTGGCGTGATCGGCAAGGTTGGCGATGTAGGCGTTAATCGCCGGATTGCAGAAAAACGACAGGAAGAACGGGATATACCCCGCCAGCAGCCATAGCCAGGTCGGCGCGTGAGCGAAGACGATAGGCGCCGGCAGGCACATGGCCCACCCAATGATCATCAGCAGCCGCCGGTCGTAGCGGTCCGCCCATGCGCCGCCCGGAATGACGGTAAGCGTGCCCAGCGCGATGAGCGCGCTAAGCATCGCGCCGTACTGGGCCGGGGTGGCCCCGAGCTGGCGGACATAGGCCGGCATCACGAAACTATAGAGGCCCATGCCCACCGAGAACGACAGGTTGACCCCGAACATGATCTTGCCGTCACGCGGGAGCGCTCGCACGTTGCACCTGCCTTTGCCACACGCGTTGTGTCGCCGGCCAAGGGCCGACTCCTTACTATACCGCATGGGCTAACTACGCAGGAACAGCCCACGCGAGGCGGAATCATGTGGAGTTAAGCTTCGACTGGGGGCATTACCTTGTCCAGAAGCCTGTATCCCGGACTGGCACTTGCTGGCGCAATCGCTATCGTCAGCCGAGCAACGAGCGCCGCGATCACGGTGCGCGGTAGCCACCCGATCAGCGACGTGACCCTTGCCATCCTCGCCGGCATCCTCATCCGCGCGGCTTGGCCGCAATTGCGCGCGACCTATGCTCCTGGAGCCGGTTTCGCGGTCAAGCGGCTGCTCCGGCTGGGCATCGTGTTGCTTGGCCTGGGCCTGTCCCTCCGTGCAGTGCTCACCACGGGTGCCGGAGCACTGGCGATTATCGTGACGGTGGTGCTGGCAGCGCTGGTACTGACCCGCTGGCTCGGGCGGCTGGCCGGGTGCCGTGACAAGCTCGCGACGCTCATTGCCGTGGGCACTGGCATTTGCGGAGCGACGGCGATCGTCACCGCCGCTCCGGTGATTGAGGCCGACGACGATGACGTGTGCTATGCCGTCGCGGTGATCACGGTCTTTGGGATGCTCGCCATCTTCCTCTACCCGTTGATCGGATCGCTGCTCGGGCTGGCCGACCGGCAGTTTGGGGCTTGGGCCGGGCTTGCCATCCACGACACGGCTCAGGTCGTAGCGGCGGGCTTCTCTTACTCCGAAGCAGCCGGCAAGGTCGCCACGGTGGTCAAGCTGACTCGCACATCACTGCTGGCACCGCTTGTGTTGGTCCTTGCTGCGATGTACCGGAGCGGCAAGGAGCGAGGCAACGTCAACCTGCGTAAGTCGTTCCCCTGGTTCATCGGCGGGTTCCTGGCGCTGGCCTTCGTGCGGTCTCTCGGCGACTCGGCCTTTGCGGGAGCCGCATCGCCTGCGATCGTCGCGGCATGGGCAGGTCTCAAGCACTGGACTGGCTACCTGGCACGGCTGCTCATCGTGACGGCGATGGCCGGCGTGGGACTGTCAACCGACACCGGCGCCTTCCGCGCCGCCGGCTATAAGCCGCTGGCCATCGGCTTTGCGGCGTCAGTTATCGTGGGGCTCGCCTCGCTGGCGCTGATCGTCGGCCTGCGCTTCTAGACCACCCAGAGGTGGCGAGCCGTCGTCGGGCTCTATCTCGGCCACGTCGGTGGCGCCACCAGGACAGATGGGCGCGCAGCCAAACATGCTCTTGAGGAGCATCGTTGCGTAGGCACCTGGCGGGAGCTCAAAGGACAGTCTGAGCACGGCACTACCCGGGCGCTCGGTATCTGCCGACGGGGGCGACACCTCGAAACCAGACGGTCTGGCGACGAGTGCCCGCAAGGAAGACCTCAACTGGTAGCGGGCAAGGCCCCGGATGACGAAGTCCGGCGCCCGGAGATCCGCCGCACCAAGCACCGTCTCGATCGCGGTGCGCCCCGCCTCAGCCGGCCAGGCAAACCCGCGGCCAAGCGTCGGCAGGCTCAGGCCCCCAAGCGCCCCTCTGTCGAGCGGCTCATCCGCTGCCGGCGGCTGTGGCTGGAGGTATTCGCCGGCCAGCCCTGCCACCCGCGTGACGGGTCCCGTGCACACCAGCCTAACGGCCTCGCGGGCGGCAGCGTTCCACATGTGGCTCTGGTAGGCCACCAGATGCAGGACCAGCACATCGCGAGGCACCAGATTGACCGCCTCGCGGAAGGCACTTCTTTTGCGGGCGAGCAGGCGGCAAATGCGCATGGCGGCGCCGGAGCCGCCTCTCCCGTGCGCGGCGAGTGCCGTGATACAAGCGTCCCAGTCGCCCCAGTGGCCGGCGAGGAGTCGTCGCAGGCGTGCCTCACGCGGTAGGTCGAGCGGACCGGGTGCGGCGATGAGGCGGCGCAGGGCCTCCTGCCACTGCCGGCGCACGAGCGCCTCGCCCGCAAACTCACCGCCCTCGCGTATGCTCCCGAAGCGCTGGTCGTCGAAGTAATTGACGTACGCCCAGCTGGAGCGAGCGCCGGCGGCCCATACCAGCTCGGCCCGGCCGCTCTCTAACCCGCGGACGGTGATGTCAAACCGGTTGGCCACGATGTCCCTGGGCCCGGTGTGCCGCCCTGACCTCCCCACCAGGCGGAGTGACATTTCGGGCCAATGGGCCGCGCAGTTGCGCGGCGAGTCGATGGTAACCACCTGCTCCGTTACCGCCCACCTGTCCTTGAGGCCGGCGAAGCGCACGCTTACGACCGGCACCCCGAGGCGTCGCGCGGCGAGCCGCACGGCATCGGGCGTGCCGAGGGCGGTCTTGGTCAGGGCGTAAACGCCGTACCGATCACCTGGCGGCAGTCCGTCCGGCGCCTGCAGCGCGTTGCGTTCCGAGACCCGGAAGTCCTCGGGGCGCGACTTGATGATCATCAGGCGGTACGGACGCGGCCCCGGTAGATCACGCCTCTCGCTGCATCGACCGTTACGACCTGCCCATGCGGCAACTCCTCCACATCCCTGATGCCGAGCACGACGGGCTTGCCCAGGCTGAGGCCGACCACAGCGGTGTGTGAGCTCAGTCCGGCGTCGGCGACAATGACGGCGGCCGCCCGCCGCATGTACGGCACGAAGCCGGCATCCGTGGCGGGCGCGGCAAGTATGCAGCCGTCCACAAAGCAGCCCTCCAACTCACTTGCATCGGAAACCACACACAGCTCGCCGCTCACGACGCCACGTTCCGGCGCCTCGGCAGCCCCGGCGGCGATGCCGACCCCGCGGGCCAGGATCTCGCCTATCGTCCGGAGCTGCAGCATGTTGGTGGTGCCGGGCACCCCGGAGGGGACGCCGGCGGTGATGACGACGAGATCGCCGTTGGCGACGAGGCCGGCATCGATGGCTGTATCGAGTGAGGTTTCGACGGTATCCTCGGGACCTTCCGCGTTGCGCCGGTGCAGGGCAGTCACTCCCCAGCTGAGCCGCAAGACGTTGACTGTCCGCTCATCGGGGCTTACGGCAATGACAGGCGCCCCGGGACGCAGCCGGGCAACCATGCGGGCGGTGTACCCCGAGCGGGTCGGAGTGATGATTGCCGACGCGCCTACCGTCGCCGAAGCCCATACCGCCGCGCCGGCGATAGCCACGGGTGCCGGCGAATTGCCGTCAAGCGGCTCAGTAGCGGTCAGTCCATGGCGGCCATCTGTCCATCGCTGGTAGGCAAGCTGCTCCGCCTCAACCGCAATGCGGTGCATGGTGGCGACGGTCTCGACGGGGTACTGGCCGATGGCCGTCTCGGCGGACAGCATTAGGGCATCGGTCCCGTCGAGCACGGCGTTGAAGACGTCGCTGGCCTCGGCGCGCGTCGGCCGGGGCTGGCGGATCATCGATTCCAGCATCTCGGTCGCGGTGATGCCCGGCTTGCCGAGCCGGTTGCAGGCGGCGAGGATCTCCTTTTGCATCAAGGGGATTTCCTCGAAGGGGCATTCCACACCAAGGTCACCCCTAGCCACCATCGCGCCGTCCGAGACGGCCAGGATACCCCGCAGGTTGCGGTAGGCCGACAGCGTCTCAATCTTGGCGATCGTCGCGGCCGTAGAGTCGAGTGCCCGCAGCCGGTCGCGCAGCTCGAGCAGATCGCGGGCGTCGTGCACAAACGACATGGCAAAGACGTCCGCTCCGGCCTCAGCGCCGAGCCTGATGTCGGCAAGGTCCTGATCGCTGAGCGGCGGCAGGTCAGGCTTGACCCCCGGAACAGCCACCTTGCTCCGCTCACGCAGGCTCCCGGAGGAGAGGAAACGCAACATCGGCCTGGCCCTGCCCCCACCTCCGCCAGCCGCCGACGCCGCCTCTACCTGGGCGACCACGGCACCGTCAGCTAACAGCACTCGCTGGCCATGCTCCAACACGTCGGCCAGCCCAGGCCAGGTTGTGTCAAACAGCTCCAACAGATCGCCCGCCTTGACCTCGAGCGGCCGGCCCCCGGGCAGCAGCAACCGGATCTCTGGTCCCCGTAGATCCCAAAGAACGGCAACCCGCCGCCCCGCCTGTTGCTCAGCCTCGCGCAGCGCGCCCAAGCGGGCGAGATGCTGCTCGTGAGTGCCGTGCGACACGTTAAACCGAGCCACATCCATCCCCGCTGCCATCATGGCCGCGAGAGTATCCCGGTCCTCGCTAGCCGGCCCTAGCGTGCACACGATCTTGGTCCGCCTGGCGGCGGCAGCCTGAGCCTTAAGATCAAACATCCAAAGTCTCTCCCTCATCGCAGGCCGCGTCTTTTGGCGACCGACGTAATTGACTGAGCAGCCGGCGCATGTCCTGAGGCAGGCGCGCCCGCACCAGCAGGGGCGCCCCGGTCACCGGATGGGTGAAGCTGAGCTGCCAAGCGTGCAGGGCCAACCGCTCCTGGGCCGCGGGCCACGCCGGGCCTCCGTAGCTAGCATCACCGTAAAGAGGTAGTCCCTTCGCCGTGAGGTGCTGCCTGACCTGGTGCGTCCGGCCCGTCCTGGGCGACGCAGTCACCAGCCAGCCCTGCGGCAGCCGGCCTAGCACCCGCACGGCGGTCGTCGCCGGGCGCGGCGTGGCGTACCGCTCCGGATGTCCTGGCGGGGAGACGATGGGCTCGGTAATGGTGAACTCGTCGGGCAGCCGCAATGCCGATGACCCACTTTGGCCCGCCGCGGTGATCGCCAGGTAGTCGCGCCGGAAACCGCCCCCCACCCGTTGCCTCGCCAGCGCCTGGTGGGCGTACCGCGTGCGCGCGAACGCAACCAAGCCGGAAGTGCCGCGGTCAAGCCTGCTCACCGGCCTGACAACCGCCTGACCGCCGCTACCCTCAAGGTAAGCCAGCACCCAGTTGCCGAGCGTCCCCGACACTCGGCCGTGCGCGGGGTGAGTCAACACGCCCGGCGGTTTGTCGACGATGAGTAGATCCTGGTCCTCATACACCACCACGAGTGGTGCAGGCTCCGGCTGGATCGCCGTCCGCTCGGCGGCCGGCAGCACCACCTCGACCCTGTCGCCCGGCAGCAGCCTCCGGTCGGCGGGCACTGGGAGTCCGTTGCACAATACGTAGCCCGTACGGCTTATCGCGCGCCACAGCGACCGGGAAACCCCTCCGCGCCCTATTATGAGTGACGGAACGGTAATGCCTCGCTCCTCGTCCCGGACCGTGAACGCCAACTCCGACGCCCATCCCCCGCCCCACCCGCTTGGCCCTGGGCCGGCTGACACGGGGTCTAGATCTGGCTCCAATGCGAGCATTCCGGGCACCAGCTGGTCAACGGCATGAGCCGTGGCCCTGGCCACGGCAGCGGGCGGCTCCAGGCCGGCGTCGATGCGGGGGTGCGCCGCCCCGAACCAGACGTACCAAAGCTCGTCGCGGTCCAGGTGCAGCCCTAAGGCCTGAAGTCCGCCGGGCTGCTCCAGCGCCGCCCGATCGAGGCTAAGGTAGGCGCTCACGGCGGCTGCCCCAGGAGTTCCGTCAGGACAGGTCCCTGAGGCTGATGGCGGTCGGTTGGTGTAGTAGCCCCTGGCCGGCCACCCACGCTGCCTTGCTTGACCCTCCACTAGGCGGCCGGCAGCGCGCACTGCTTGGTGGAGGACCTCGGCGTGCGCGGCGTGAGGGTCCACGAGGATCAACCCTGCGGGCGGAGCCGAGACGCACATGCCGATGGCCGTGGCTCCGCAGGCGATGGCGTAGATGCTGGCGGAGGCGGTTTCGGCGCAAAGAAGTTTAATGCTGATGCCCGGCTCGACGCCAGGTGTCGCGGCCATCTACCCACCTCCCACACGCGCGCGGCGTGACGCCACCGGCGCTCAGTCGCCTGTGCTAACAGCGTTTCGGGAATCGCCGCGGGCCATCCTCTCGCGAGAGCACGCCCAAGGCACGCAAAATCACGCCTTGACAGCCTCCTCGGGCTGGTGTAAGTCTCGGTAGGATAGGGATCCGAGGTGATCGAGTTGTCATCTCCGGCTGGCGCTTCGTCCGGCGAGTCGGGAACATCGCAGCCAACGCAACGGGGGCTGCGTGAGCGGTTTGGCATCGCCCCAGGCCAAGGGCGATCGGTGCTGGAACGCAACATGCGGGTCAACACATTGCACGGTGCGGTGCAGGTAATGGGCCTCAACATGGTCCAGCCATTCATCGGTATCTTCGCGGTCAAGCTCGACGCGACCAACTACCAGATCGCCCTGTTGTCATCCGCGCCGGCCGTGGTCAGCCTGCTGGCGATGATCCCCGGGGCCCGGTTTATCGACCGGTTTGACCGCAAGAAGCGGGCCACGATGGCATTCCTGCTGGCTCACCGGGCTTTTTTCCTGGCGCTCGCCTGCGTGCCGTTCTTTGTGCCCGACCGACGTGCTGCGGTGCTTGTTGCGCTGGTCGCCCTGATGAACCTGCCCGGTGCCATCGGCAATGTCAGCTGGCAGTCGTTTATCTCGTCCATCGTGCCAGCGCAGATGCGTCCGACCGCCTTTGCCGCCCGCAACCGGGCCATGAGCGTCGTCGGTACCGCCGTAGTGCTGCTGGCCGGGCGGCTGTTGGATGTGATTTCGTTTCCCGTCGGGTATCAGATTGCCTTCGTGGCGGCCTTCGCGCTGTCGCTGGCCGAGATGTGGGTGCTCGGCCAAGTCGACGAGGATGGGGCCCTGACCAATGCCGCCGCGGCAGAGGCGGCGGCCGCGAAGGTTGCTGCGGCAGGCGGCGAAGCACCCGGTGTGCAGGCAGGCGGTGTTTCAGCAGCACCAGGAGTTGCCGGAGGCACCGAGGCGAAACGCGACTGGCTCGCCACGCTCCGTCATACCTGGGCGGAGGTCACCTCCCACCAATCGTATGTCCGGTACACAGCGGCGTCCGTCTTCTTCTACTTCGCCTGGCAGACGGCTTGGCCGCTGTTTACGCTGTACCAGGTGCGAGTGCTGGGAGCCAACAATCTATGGGTCAGCATGCTCAACCTGGCCAACACGGGAGGCTCCCTGGTCGGCTACGGATTCTGGGCCCGGTACGCTACGAGGCACGGCAACCTTCGCACCCTGTTCACCGCCAGCGCGGGCATCTTCGTCGTGCCAGTGGTCTACGCGTTCTCACACAGCCTGTACACAGTAGCGGCGTTCAACCTGTTGACGGGGGCCATCTTCTCCGGCGTCGCCCTGTCGCTCTTTAACGCCCTGCTGGACACAACGCCGGAGCGGCACCGGACCAGCTACATCGCCTACTACAACACCCTGGTCAACATCTCGGCCATCGCGGCACCGGTGTGCGGAGTGGCGCTGCTCAACCGCTTTGGCTTCCGCCTGGCGTTCCTCACCGCTGCTGCGCTGCGCATCAGCGGGAGCCTGGCCTTTCTGGCGCTCGATCGGCTCGAGGCCCGAAGCAAGTCGCTGGGTGGGAGCGGGAGTGTTCGGACCCTCCCTGGCATGTAGACTCGGCACCGCTTACCGCATCACCCCGGTCTGTTTTAGACCCTCCCGGGCAGGCTGATCAGCCCGAGCCTGCGGTTGGGTCAGATCTATACCGGGTCACCGGGAGGTGCGGTGCCGTCCGGCACCGCTTACCGCATCACCCCGGTCGGTTTTAGACCCTCCCCGCCGGGCAGGTCAGCTCGAGCCCGCCGGAGATCGGTCAATCCGACCCACACATATGGCGCGAGGCGCTGCGCCGCTCGCAGCCTCACCCGGCGCGTGACCATAGCCGCGCCAATGAGGCAAGAGCGGCGGCAGCACCTCGCCGTTGGCTCTATACCCTGGCCTGTAGCCTGTTACTTGTCTTGCGAGATCGCGACTCCCTTAACCCTCAGGCGCTTCATGAAGGCCCACCGGTCGAGGGAAATCTGCATCCCGTCCGGCTCGACCTCCAATAGTGGGTGGAGGTAAACATCCACACCGTCTGTGACCGAGTGCTTGAACTGGCTGATGCTTCGCTCGTCAGGCTTGCCCGCAAACACGGCGGGACTAATCGTGCAGCCAGCTCAGCCGCGCTGCTCCAGTAGAGTCACCGTGACGGCGCCCGTGCGCTTGAGCATATCCAGGGCGTCCGGTGTGATCTTGGCGCTCATCGCCCTGCTTCACCTCCATCGGGTATATTGTAACCAGAGCCGAAATGCACTGTCACTAGGGTTTCGGGTAAAAATATTGATTTCTTAATTCTCGGCGCGTTATCCTGGGAACAGACCACGATCGTGCACCGAGGGGGGCTCTCTCCATGTCCAAGGCACCGCGCATCCTTATCGTTGGAGGCGTGGCCGCAGGCGCCAGCGCTGCGACCAAGGCGCGACGAACCAATGAACAGGCTGAGATCATCGTCTACGAGAAGGGGCCATACATATCGTTCGCCAACTGCGGACTGCCGTACTATCTCTCCGGCGACATCGGCAACCGCGACTCCCTCCTCGTTGTAACGCCGAGCCTAATGTCTAAGCGCTTTAACCTCCAGGTACGTACGGAGCACGAGGTGCTAGCCGTTGATGCGCCCAACCACACGATCAGTGTCCGTGGGCCACAGGGGGACGAGTTCGTCGACCACTACGACAAACTGATCCTCGCAACGGGCTCGAGCCCAATCAGGCCCCGCCTGCCAGGCGTCGGTGGACCTGACATTCACACGTTGACAACGATCCCGGACGCAGAGGAAATTCGCCGGACCGTCGAGGGGCCACGGCTGCCCCGGCACGCGCTTGTTGTCGGGCTCGGCCCGATCGGCCTTGAGGTGGTCGAGGCGTTGCTGGCGAGGCGCATTAGCGTGACGCTGGTCGACATGATGCCGCAGGTCCTTCCGGGTCTTGATCCCGAGATGGCCGCGCCGATCGCCAAGCACCTTGCCAACGCGGGAGCAGAGCTGATCCTGGGAGACGCTGTCGCGGCCTTCCACCAGCCACGCCCCCACGTCGCTACGCTGGCCAGCGGCAAGCATGTCCCATTCGACCTGGCCGTCCTGAGCATCGGGGTGCGTCCCAACCTGGAGCTGCCCAGATCCGCCGGGCTCTCCATCGGTGAGGCCGGCGGCGTGGTCGTTGACGACCGCATGCAGACATCAGTTCCGGACATCCTGGCGGCCGGCGATATCGTAGAGAGCGCGCACCTGGTCACTGGCCGCAAGGTCAGGATGCCGCTCGCCGGGCCCGCCAACCGGCAGGGGCGGGTGGCCGGCGCCACAGCAGCAGGGGGCGACCTGCGGTTTGGCGGGGTCCTGGGGACGTTCATCGTCCGGGTAGGTGAGATGGCCACGGGCAAGACGGGCCTTTCCGAGCGCGAAGCCAGGGAGGCCGAGCTTGACTACTGGGCGAGCCTTACTCATTCTCCCGATCACGCCACGTACTTCCCCGGCAGCACGATGATGGCGGTCAAGCTCGTTGTAGAGCGCGGCTCCGGCCGCTTGCTGGGAGCGCAGGTAACGGGCAGGTCGGGAGTTGACAAACGCCTGGACGTCTTTGCCACAGCAATAGCGGCCAGGATGACGGTTGAGGATCTCACGGAGCTCGACCTGGCTTACGCCCCGCCTTTCTCGTCGGCCCGCGACCCGGTGATCATGAGCGGGTTGGCCGCCAGCAATATCGTCCGCGGTCAGGTCAAGGCCATGACCCCGGCGCAGCTGCTGGACCTGATGGGATCCCCCGCCGACACCGGACGTAGCCTGCGGTTGCTCGACGTGCGCACCGACCAGGAATACGTGCGGGGAGCTATCACGGGCGCAATCCACATTCCACTGGATCAGTTGCGTGAGCGCCTGCAGGAGGTGACCGGGGGGGACCCGAACGCGACTACCGTGGTCTACTGCCGCAGCGGCCAACGCTCATACCAGGCAGCCAGGATCCTGGACCAGCACGGCATGGGCGACCTGCACAATCTGGCCGGAGGGTACCTAAGTTACCTAGCGGAGCGCGACGCGCGACGCGTTGCCGGAGACAAGGCCACATAGGAGCCCCCGGGGATTCACGCGGGCGATCGAAAGGCGGTCATATGCATGAGGCCTAATCGCACCAAACAGCTGATAGCGTCAGGGAAGGCGGCAGTCGGCGGTTTCTTGGCCATCCCCAGCCCCGAGATCGTGGAGATGATGGGTCATGCCGGGCTCGACTTCGTGATCATCGACACTGAGCACGGCCCGGCGGACAACGAGACCGTCGGCAACATGATCCGCGCTGCAGAGGCCACCGGCATCACCCCACTGGTCCGGGTGCGTTGGGTCAACGACCCGTCACTCATCCTGCGTGCGCTGGACCTCGGTGCGCAGGGGGTCCAGGTGCCGATGATTGAGGATGCCGAGACCGCACGCAGGGTGGTTTCCTTCTCCAGGTACCATCCCTTAGGCCGCCGCGGCCTGGCCGGTGTCCGCGCGGCGCATTACGGCGCGATTCCCCTGGCCGAGTACGTGGAGATGGCCAATCGTGAGGTCATGGTAATCTGCCAGATCGAGACGGTCAAAGGCGTCGACCACGCAGCTGAGATCGCAGCAGTGCCTGGTGTCGACGTCATCTTCGTAGGCCCGGTGGATCTCTCGCAGTCCCTGGGCTACCCCGGGCAGCGCCAGCACCCTTTGCTGCTGGAAACCATGCAGCGCGTCTTTGCCGCCGCCAAAGCCGCGGGCGTCGCTGCCGGCACGCTGACATCCGACGTCGCGCAAGGCAGAGAGCAGGCCGCAGCCGGTCTGCAGTACCTCTGCATCAATCCCACGCCCATCTACGCCCATTGCCGCAGCACGGCGCAGGCGATACGGCAGGGGCAGTAGCGTCAAAAACCTAGGCAAGCATTAAAGCACGAGAGGCCGGCCCGTAAGGGCCGGCCTCTCTCTTCTTGCTCTGCTTGCTGTACCGTTTACCGTCGGTCTTACTTGAGCACTCCCAGCCAGGTCTTGAACAGGAAGTCCAACCGGCCGATGACCAACGACAAGCGAGCCATGATCGTTGAGCCAAGGGACGCACCGAAAGCGATCATCATCATGTACTGGCCAACCATTCCTACTCCGCGAATGCCCCGGCCTACGCCGGTCTTGTCGTTGAACGCAAAGAGGAAGTAAGCCAGCGTAGAGACAACGATAAACACGTACACAGCGTTATTGACCACGTTGAGCTTGAGCGCAACCGTGGACTGAATCTGCCGCCAGAACTGGGCATCAATTGCGCTCCGAGCGGACAAACCGGCCGCGACGCCCATCATGAAACCGAGCGGGATACGCGATACCCACTGAATCGGCCTGAACCACCGGGTCAGCAGCATGATGCCGCCGGCGATCGCCCCGATGTACCACCACTCGCCCTTTGTGGCCAGCGGGGTCCAGGCGCGGTTGTACATGCTCTCCCAGCCCATTACAGCCATGTGCGCAGCGCCGAGGCCTACAAAGAGGTGCTCGGAGAACTTATAGGCCGGGTTGTCACCGTACAGGAAGCTGTAGATGGCTAGGGTGAAGAATGCAGCCAGCCATACACCAGGACTTGCAGACATTACTGACCACCTCCCGGCGATTTCTTGCCTCTGGTGGCGAAGTACGCGAAGTTACCAGCCAGGATGGTGAAGATGACCCACAGGTGGCCCATCGACTGCGCATCCATGCCCGCAGCACCGGCGCCAGGCACACGAGCGAGCACTTCGTACTCGGCGGCACCGTTAAGGCCCGAGACGATGCCCTTGAACTGCCCGGACGTGTAATAAGGCTGCCGCACGGCGAGGATTACGGCCGTGATCAGGCAGATCGTCGGCGTGCGATGCTTGGCCTCAATATGCGCGATGGCCCACAGCTGGGACTCACCGCCGCCACAATCGGCCAGCAGGTCGACATCGCTGATACTGGTGATCGAATCCCACAGCGCCGACTGACCTGGGGAAATCATGCTGAAGGTGGACTTGAGGTCGTTGGCCATTGAGCCGAACACGGTCTCCCCGCCGGCCAGGTACGGCAGCACGAGGAAATCCCGGCCCTCAACGTAACCGTTGTCCTTGAGCAACTTGGCGTAGCCATCGATGAACCGTGGGGCCTCAGCGGCCGACGGCCACATGATGATCTTATGCTGCTTTTTCATCCAGTGCTTGATCAAGGCAATCGTCTGTGGCTCAAGCTCGGCCGCGGTGCCGGGCGCATTAGCCGTGGTCAGCATAACCAGTGAGCCGTTAGGAAGGTTCTCCACGGCGTCGAACGCCGACTGAGTAGTCTGCGAGATCTTGAGCGGAAGGCCGATGGGCTTGAACATCGGGAACAGCAGCACGAGGAATACGACCGTGTAGATGATCCTGCGGTCGATGTTCTGGAGATTAGTGAGGATACCGCCCTCCATTGCTATTCACCCCCCAGGTGGCCGCGCTCAAGGCCCAGGATGACCCGGAGGCTGACGCCCATGATGCCGAGCGCGGCGCCGATGTTCATACCGCGCATCGCAGCGGAGTTGGGGAAGTTCATGATCCATTGCGTCAGCTGGTTGAATCCTGGCCAGATCGCGTAGCCGATGCCTACGCTACCGAGCATGACCACGACGCCTGAGATAAGCAGGACGGCGGCGTGTGAGTTGCGTGCCCGGAAGGCGCGGTAGCAGGCCGTGGAAATGTAGAATGCGTTAATCGAGAACACAGTTGCGCTTAGCGGGCTGTAGGCATTGTCAAAGATGAACGAGTAAGTCGGGTTGGTCCGTTTAGCTATGATCCCAAGAGCGGCATAACCCACGACCGCGACTGCGGTGATATAGCTATAGCCCCAATCACGGCTCTTGAGCCGGATACGGTTGCTGTGGACGCGTAACAGGTTGCCGGCGCCCAGCGTGAGTGCGAAGGAAGCTAGGATGACGCGCCACTCGAGAAACCACTTGGACAGCAGCTTGACAAAAGCCGGTTCCTTGACGAAGAGGTCGAGGAGGACCGCGCCGCCACCGAGCACGCCAAGCCAGATTGGAAGACTACTGCGCAGGAACTTCACTCAGCTCCACCTCCTCTTCTACTTCTTGAACAGGTCGGTGATCGTGTTGTTACCCATGGTGGCAAGGATGGTCCCCGCGATTACCGTGATGAGGGTAAACCACTTGCCAAAGTCCTGGGCATAAATCGCGCCAACCTGCACGGGCTTGCGGTTGATGTAGGCGCCGGCCACGAACAACTCGTCGCCAACAAGCGTGTAGTCGCAAGCAGCGATGAAGAACGGCACCTGGATGACGCGGCCTGTACCACCGACCTGAATCGCGCCGATCTGCTGCCCTGCCTCTGCGAGGGTCATCGACTCAGCGAAGAACGGGCCCATCATGAGGTTGGCACCGGGCCGCTCGCGCTGGAAGATACCAAGGATGGCCGAGATGTAAGCGGTCTGCACGTTTGAGATAAAGCGAACATTGTCCGCCTTGTACGAGTCCGCCTTGCCCGCATTGATGTACGCGGCGCGCACGATCTCCTCAGTCATCATCTGGACCTCGCCGAGGGCGTTGGTAACGATCAGGTCGGTGTCCATCTTGGCACACTGACCGGCGACGTAGCCCAGAACGTCGAACGAAGCAAGTACGTTGGCGTCAAGCTCCCCGATGCCAAACGTGTAGTGCACCGGCCGTCCCATCTCCGTGCAACGGCCGATAGCCTCGTCAAGGGCGTCGAACCCGGCAATACGTCTGATGTGCAGTTGGGCGCCGCTGGCGGTGCGATTAACGAAGTACCAGAACAGGCCAACGAACACGAGGAGGAACACGAACTTGCCGACGGTCCCTGTGACTAGTGACAAAGATATACCTCCTTCTTACCGTGTTTGCGCGTTGCTGACCTCATGCAACGGGTCTACTCGACCGTGAGGTCGACCACCCCCCATGCCCAATTGAGCGCCTGGTAAATACATATTTAAGTGGAAAACGAAAAACCAGGCCCAACGCCCACTGTCTCATTCAACACGTGACGGTGTACTCCTCGTTTGGTGCTCCGCGGAGTGCAAGAAAACGCCGAAATTCAGTTCGGGCTAAAAACGCCCGAACTTGATTGTTTTTGGTTGGGCGGAGTTTAGTCGATGACGCCCATAACCGATGCTAGCTACATGATGATGATCGCTGATGCCGGCCATCGCCGCCGCCGTGGCCGCGTCAGACCAGAGGCGGTGTAGTAGCGGTGCCCCGGGTACCCGTCGACAGGCTGAGGCCAGGCTGGCATTTGGCCAGCACTGTATACAACCACAACGGGCTCGTCCTGCTGAGCGCGGGCACGAAGCTAACCACATCCTACATCCGTCGAATGATCGACTTGGGGGTCAGGGCCGTCGATGTGCAGTTGGCCCAGTTCGCCTCCTTGCGCCCGCGCGAGGTGCTGTCACCTCAGCTTCGTTCTCAGGCTACCGCTACGCTCCGCAAGGTACTGGCCGACGCCCGCAAACAGGGGCAGCCGAGCACGGAGGCCATTCTCCCGTACGTCGACCGCATCGTCGACCAGGTGTTACGCAATCAGGAGGTAATGGTTGGGCTAACCGACATCCGCGCCCACGACGCATATACCCATGCGCACTCGGTCAACGTGTGCATGCTGGCGACGATGATCGGACGCAGCCTGGGCTACACACGTAACAGCCTCCTGATCCTCGGCATTGGCGCCATCATGCATGACCTCGGCAAGGTGTACATCGATCCAGAGATCCTGACCCAGCGCAGCCCCCTGACGTGGGACCAGTACCAGCAGGTGCAGGAGCACCCAGTGCTGGGCTATCAGGCCCTCGACAGGACTCCGGGCATCCCCCGCCCGGCGGCAATGATCAGCCTGCAGCATCATGAGCGCCTGGATGCAAGCGGCTACCCACATGCGGCTGAGGCTGCCCAAATCGGCGCCTTCTCGCGTATCGTCGCGGTCGCCGATGTCTACGACGCAATATCCAGCGACCGTCCTTACCGTGCAGCTCTCACACCGCTTGAGTGCCTGCGGTTGCTGAGCCAAGAGGAGCGCGGAAGGCTGTGGCCGGATGCTGTCAATGCTTTGGCCGCCCGCATTGCACCGTACCCCGAGGGCAGCACCGTAGAGCTCGAAGGCGGTGAGCTTGCCGTGGTTATCCGTTGCACGGCCCACAGCCCGCTGCGGCCGGAAGTCGCCATCTTTACGGACAATGAAGGTAACCTTCTGGCCGAGCCTGTCGCTAAGCGCCTGTCTGACGCTGAGCACGAGCAACTCACTATCCGTGAACTGCTGACCTTGGAGGGCGTTTCGGACACAGCCGCAGGCGCGGCACCGGATCCTGACCGGCCATCAGAGGCTGCGAACCTCGGCGAGGCTGCCGCAGCCGTGCGGCCGGTCATCCTCCCAGAGGAGCAGAGGCAGGCTGCCAATCTCTCCAGCATGTTCGATCCAGCGGAGGATGGCAGGTAACTACCCCCAGGCTCGGCCAATACTATGCATCCATGACCCCAATAGCCGGTGAGCTAGAGGATAGCTTCACGCTGGCTGGCCTGCCCCGAGTTGCGGTGGAGCTTGGCCGGCGTGTTGCGCCGCGCCTTCGTGCCGGCCATCCATGGATCTATCGCACCGAGATTGAGGCCATTAGCCCCGACCCTGCGTCGCCTGCCCTGGTGCGAGTCACCAGCGGCCGCGGAGAGTTTATTGGCCATGGGATCTACAACCCACGCTCGGTCATCGCTGTGCGGCTGCTCACACGCTCACCAGACCAGGCACCCGACGACGAGTTGATCAGGCGACGCGCCAAAGCCGCGCTAGAGCTGCGCGAGCGCGAGCTCCCAGGGGTTGGCTCCCCCGACAGCGCGTGCCGGCTTATCTATGCCGAGGCGGACGGGTTGCCGGGCCTAATCGTCGACAAGCTCGGTCCGGGCATCGTCTTTCAGAGCCTCGCGATTGCTGCTGAGGCATGTCTTGGACCGGTTATGGAGGAGCTCCGGAGGACGCTCGCGCCTGCCTGGATCGTCGAGCGCAACGATGCCGGCGTACGCACCCTGGAAGGGCTCCCGGAGCGCAGGGGACCGTGGCCGAGCGGCGCCGAGGCGCCACCCGGGTTGGTTGAGATCGCTGAGGGCGGCCTACGTTTCCTGATTAGCCCCATGGAAGGGCAAAAGACAGGGTTCTATCTCGACCAGCGGGGTAACCGCGCCTTGGTAAGGGATCTCGTCCGGCGGCTTGCCTCATCGCAGTCTAACGAGGCCGGTACCCGACCAATAAGCATTCTGGACTGCTTCTCGTACTCAGGTGGGTTTGCGGTCGCCGCTGCGGTAGGGTTGTCGGAGTGCGGCGTCTCGGGCCGGCTGCTGCTGGTTGACAGCTCCGATGCGGCGTTAGAGCTCGCAAGGGCCAATCTCGAGCTCAATGGTTTCACCGGCCAGGTAGACTTACGCCAGGAAAACGCCTTCGACGTGCTTCGGCAGCTTCAGCGGGATAGCCGCCGAACCGGACCCGGCCTGTTTGACCTGATCATCCTCGACCCTCCCCCGTTTGCCAGGGAGCGCCGCATGCTTCCTGGCGCTATGCGCGGCTACAAGGAGATCAACTTGCGGGCGATGCACCTGTTACGGCCGGGCGGATACCTCGTCACCTGCACTTGCTCCCACCATGTCAGCAGGGAGGCGTTCGGCGAGGTGCTGCTGGCAGCCGCGGCGGACGCCGGCGTGGGATTACGCGTCGTAGCGATGACTGGGCACCCGCCCGACCATCCGGTGCTGCTCGGCCACCCGGAGAGCGATTACCTTAGGTGTACCGTCCTGGAGAGGCAGGCCGGAGAGTAAGGCTAGGGAGGCGCTGGAGTTGAGCAGCGAGCCGCTGGACCGTTTCCCCATTGACCTGGATGTCACTATCAGGCTGGCAACCCAGGAGGACCTGCGCCATCTCGAAACCTGGCGCGGCTTTGACACCCCCGCCCACCGCCGCGCCCTGCGCTACTATCTGGCGGCCCAGAAGACCGGCGGCGGCGCGCTGATTGTGGCGGACGTGGGTGATGTACCCATCGGGCAGCTGTTCTTGTGGTACCACCGCGACGACCCTTCCCTGGCCGATGGCAAGGAGACGGTTTCAGTAACAGCGCTACGCGTGTGGCCAGCGTTCCGGCGCCGTGGTATTGCCAGCAGGATGACCAAAGCTGCGGAGGCGATGGCGAGGGATCTTGGTTTCGAGACGGTGACGATTGGGGTGGATGTGGACAATCACCCGGCGCATCGCCTGTACCTGTCTTGGGGGTACGAGGAGTTCATGCGCACGACGTACGAGTGGGACGGCAAGAGACACCCACAGATTTGCCTTCGCAAGAAGCTCTAGTTTTTGGCCATTGAGGTTGGCCGGCCAGCCGTACCGACCTCCAAGCCCCGGCGCCTGATATGCGCCTTGCCCGGCAGTACGCCTTCGGCAACCAGGATCTCCAGCAAGGCATCAACCACGACCGGATGGAATTGGGTCCCCCTCCCGCGCTGAAGCTCCTGAACCGCAGCCGCAGGCTCCATTGCCCGACGGTAGGGCCGGTCAGAGGTCATGGCGTCATAGGCATCAACGCACGCGATAATGGCGGCTTCGATGCATAGCTCGGGCCAGGCGATTCCGGCAGGGTATCCCTGCCCGTTGTACCATTCGTGATGCTGAGCGATGATCTTGGCTGTGCCCTTAAGGTATGTGCGGGCTACGAGCTCGGCGCCGGCCGCGGCGTGTCCGCGCATGGTTGCCGTTTCCTCAGCGTCTAGGGGCCCTGGTTTGCTGAGAATGTGATCCGGTACGGTCGACTTGCCAATATCGTGCAGGATGGCAGCGTGAATCAGATCCTCCAGGCGGTGCGGGGGTAGGCCGAGGCGCTCGCCGATCAGGGCGGAGTACTTCTGCAGGCGCTCGCAGTGCATTGCCGTGCTGGTATCCTTCTCCTCGACCCGGCGGGCCATGTCCAGAAGCTCACCGATATCCTCGCTGAGGGAGCTAAAGATAGGCTGTGTGGAGATGTACAGCAGCTCTAGGGCGCTCAACGATTTGAAGTACGCGCTGTCGTTGAGGTCGAGGGCAGTGACGCAGGCTCCGGGGCCAAGAGTGCGGATCACGGTCCCGTCCGCGCTCTGGTGCACGCACTCCCCGCTGATGACGTAAAACCCCTCCGGAACTCCGGCGCCAGCCGGCGAGAGGCCAAACAGCGTCCCCTCGCGGATGCGTTGGTGCATCAGCTCAAGGTTGGCTGCCTTGCCGACGAGCCTTAGCTCGGTGGTGCGCTTCTCCACCCGGTCCAGGGCTTCTTCAGAGGCGATGATCGTGAGTCCGGAGTCGTCCATCAGCTGGCTGGAGGCCCCCAATCTTAGGGTGAATCGGTCAGGGATCGCTTAGCGGCGGCTAAAAGCCGACCACGAAGATCGGATCGATGTTCACCTGTACTTTATCGTTATCAGCTGCAACAAACCAACCTGTCTCGACGCCCAACTTGTCACGCAGTTTCCCCATCGGGTCCACGGAGATGACGAGCTTGTAGCCGTCCACGTCGTGGGCCATCTCCAACTCCAGCGACGGCGTCTTGACTACTCTTGCGGCAGATACTGGAGAAGCAAATGCCGCGAGGAGCATCAAAGCCAGGAGTACCGCCAGACGGCGATATCGCAATGGCCACACCTCCTCCATCACACGCTTGTACTTGGTCTCTAGCCGGATAGGCGGGGCCTCCAGCCAGCCGCGGAGCCAGAGGTGACAGTACAACCCGTTATTCGGAGCCAGCGGGCGCAATGATGAGTTTAGCATCGGACGTGGGAGCTAGCTGGGCTTGGAGCATGCTGCACCAGCACGCACGGAAAGCAGATAGTGCTGGCAGGTGTCATACTGCGAGCAGCGCCGCAGAAAGCCGCGTGAGAGCAGTGGCGAGGTGTCCAGACCTGCGGACACCAAAACCTCCCAGACCGGCGCTATTGCCGGCTGGGAGGTCGTGGCAGCACTTGGTGCGAGCAGGCCTGTAAGCCGAGTTCTGTCATCGGCTGACCACGCGTGGCCAAGCCGGAGACGGCCATCTGTCTTGGACGCCTGTTGCCAGACGCCTCTAGCAACCAACCCGAGAGGTCGGCGGGCCGCGTCATCCCTCTCCTATTTGGTCTTGCTCCAGGTGGGGTTTGCCTAGCCGGCCGATCACTCGACCGCTGGTGAGCTCTTACCTCACCTTTTCACCCTTACCGCCCAATGGGCGGCGGTATGTCTCTGTGGCACTTTCCTGCGGGTCACCCCGACTGGGTATTACCCAGCACCCTGCCCTGCGGAGCTCGGACTTTCCTCAGTCCCGCGCCTCTGTGGCGCGGACCGCGGCCGTCCGGCCTGCTCGCAGAAAGCGGCGCCGCCAACCATGCAGCCGGCGGCGAGATCATCTGTCTTGCTGATTTACCTGGACAATTATATCACACTAGTCTGCAAAGATCGTCTCGCCAGACCAGCGCCCATCGCGTGTTAGCACGCCTTGGAATCCAGTGCTTGGTTGGCCAGGCGGTCTGCGCGGGTGTTCTCTGTCCGTGGGATGTGCTCGTACACCACGCGGGACAAACCTGACTCAAGCTGCTTAGCTTGTCCGTGCAGCACCTTAAGATGTGGCTGGCGCACACGGTACTGACCGTTCATCTGCCGCACCAGCAGCTCGCTGTCCGATCGGACGACCAGGCAGCGGGCGCCGAGGTCGATCGCTTTGCCCAACGCCGACAGCAGCGCTTGATACTCGGCGATGTTGTTTGTGGCGCAACCGAGACCGGCACCCCACTCAACCACGGGGTCGGTGGGACCGCCGTCCGCTGACAGGGCCTCTGCCCTGTAGAACACGACCCCGATCGCCGCGGGGCCGGGATTACCTCGCGAAGCCCCGTCGATGTAACATAGCAGCTTAGAACCCGTACCACCGTTAATCGCCATAGCTTGACTCTGCCTCCAAACTAAGCCTCCACGATGATCCGCCCACAGCTGTCGCATGTGCGCAGGGCACCCTGCCGTACATCACGCACTGTCATGAACGGTACAGCCATCCGGCAACCGCTGCATTTACCGTCAGCCAGGGCTACCACCGCGATCCCGCCGCGACGCGTGCGGAGCGCCTCATACTGCCGAAGCAGGTCCGGGAGCACTGCCGCAGCCAACTGGGCGCGCTGCACCTCCAGCTCAGGCAGCTTGGCGCTTAGCCCTTGGATGCGCGCCGCCAGCAAGGACTCGGCATCACTGAGAGCAGCATCCGCGTCGGCTGCGCGAGCCTTGGCCTCAGTCATCTCAGGCTCGAGGGACTCGAGCTCAAGCATCAGGGACAGGGCCTTGTCCTCAAGGTCGCCCATCCTACGCCGTAGCGAAGCTACGTGCTGCTCGAGCTGGGCCGCCTCCTTAGGGTTGCGCACTCCACCACCGTAGAGCTTGCGCTCTTGAGCCGCGATCTCAGCGCGCAATGCTGCGACCTCCTGCTCCTCGTACCGGAGGTCACGGCGGACGCCACCGAGTCGAGCGTCCAACGATCTCTCCGCCTCCCGGGCGCTCGCTGCATCGGAGCGGGCTTGAGCCAGCTCACTGCCGCTCTCTGCAAGCCTGAGGGCTGCCTGCTGCGCGCCTATCTCCGTATCCAGCAGCTGCAGCCGGAGCAAACTGCGCAACTCGTCAGGTGCGTATGTGCTCAGCTGCCTCACCTCCGCGTGATCAGGCGTTGCCTATCCGTCTTGCGGTATCGATGCGTAACGCGGCGCGCATCCCGGCCGCCAAGCTAAGAGCGGCATCCCTCTGCGCCAATCCGCGCCGTGACGGTGATGCTCCTGCCGCCTCGGCCAGGTTGTCCAGAGCCTTGAGGCGCCACCTGAGGTAGTCACCGAGCGCCGGGTCTGGCTGGGCCAGCAGGTGGAAACCAACCTCAGCCAGTACGCCAGCTGCGTATACGGCACGCAGGGCCGCAACCTGCTCGGCTGTAAGGCAACCCACTCCCGGTGCCGCCAAGAGTGCCCTGGCTGTGGTCCCCGCGATCACAAACACGTGGTAAAAACGTCCTGAGTCCTCTACCAGGAACTCATGCTCGAGCCCGTAGCCCAGCGAAGTCGCCGGGCCGTAGGCCCACTCTCTGACCAACTCCGCCCGGCTCATCGGCTGGACGATAAGGACGGGCCGCGAACCGACCAACTGTGGGCCTGAGTAGCCCTGGCCTGCGTGCGAATTGCCAGCCAGCCGCCCGGCTCCACGTGCCAGGAGCTCTACCGCCAACCTGCCGCCGATGCCCGCGATGACGATCACGCCGGCCTCTCCGGGAGCCAGAGCCTCTAGGCCGTCACCATGTCGAGCCTCGACCAGATCAGCCAGCCCCCGCTGCGCCAGCAGGCCCTGCAGGATAGTAACGGCCTTGCTGCTCCGGTCGCTGGCAACCACGCGCCCCGCCGCTCCGGTCTGCGCCAGCCACACTGCAAGCTCGCCGCGGCCGGTGGCAACATCGGCCACCGTGCTCTGCGGGTCAGATCGCAGATGGGCCGTTACTGCACCTGCGAGGGCCGCGAGCCGTGGGGGCAGTCTCCCGGTGTGGCCCGTTGACGATGGTGTCGACCCGTTTTCGCCACGTCCAAGTTGAGCACCTCTGCGCCCCTCAGCATGAGGCCCCTGGGCCGGGCCCTTGGCCATGGACATCTACCCACCTCTACCGTCGGGATGCCAGGTCATCCAGCCAGCAAAACAGGCGCCCTGCCTCGGGCGCCTGCTGTCACTCTGGTAGCCCCAACGGGACTCGAACCCGTGTTGCCGCCTTGAAAGGGCGGAGTCTTAACCACTTGACCATGGGGCCGCAAATCGAGATCTGGCGGTAAGGCCCCGCCACCTAGCGCCGCCGTGGCATCAAAACCCGAGCCAGCAGAACGAACGCACACACTATTGTACTAGATGAGTGCCACGATGCAAAGCTGAGGTTTTGAGCTTGGTGGGCCCACCTGGATTCGAACCAGGGACCAGCCGGTTATGAGCCGGCTGCTCTAACCGCTGAGCTATGGGCCCAAATCGTGGGTGCGGAAGAATTATCTTGCGTCCAACTCGATTGTACCTGATTATTGTACTCGATGCTCTGATTTGTGCAAACGTCGTAGCTCCCCCGCCATCAGCCACGCCTTATTGTGATCGAGCGTCCATTTCTGTCGAAACCAACGGTCAACCTCTGTAGTATTAACTCTGGTTTGAGGTTTCTGGCCAGTTGAGTAGTAATCCGGCCGCAGTCAGCCGGGCAGGAGATGAGTAGCTATGGCAGAGGCAGTTGGAGCCGAATCATTCGTTAAGGTCATGGAGCTGCAAAGGCAGTTCAACGGCACCACCGCCGTAGACGGGGTCAGTTTTGAGATCTACCGCGGCGAGATCTTCGGCCTCTTAGGGCCTAACGGCGCTGGCAAGACCACGACCATCAGGATGATGGCGACAACCCTCCGCCCCTCGTCGGGCGAGGTCACCGTGGGTGGCTACAGGGTCACCGACCAAGCCGATCAAGTGCGCGGGCTGATCGGCGTCTGCCCGCAGGACATTGCCCTGTATCCCGAGCTTTCGGCGCTCGACAACCTGGTGTTCTTTGGCCGGATGGAGGGGCTTAGCAAGGCTGAGGCGATCAAGCAGGCCGAGACCAATCTAGAGCTGGTTGGATTGTCCGAGCGGGCCCGTAGCCGGGTTGCCAAGTTCTCGGGCGGCATGAAGCGCCGGGTCAACCTCGCGGCTGCGTTGATGAACCGCCCTGCCCTGCTGTTCTTGGATGAGCCGACCGTCGGTGTTGACCCCCAGTCACGCAACAAGATATTCGATGCAATCCTCGGCCTGCGTGACGAGGGCATGACCCTGCTGTACACGACGCACTACATGGAGGAGGCCGACCGGCTGTGCGACCGGATCGGCATCATGGACGCTGGGCACATCGTTGCTCTCGGCACACCGGCCGAGCTAAAGGACAAGTACGGCCAATCCGAGCAGGCCACGCTTGAGGACGTCTTCCTCAACTTGACCGGCAGGCGGCTCCGGGACGGGGTGTAAGCCATGAGCCGCATAGTCGCTATGATCGAAAAGGAAGTCCGGTTCTTCTTCGCCGACCCCCAAGCGATCTTCTTCAGCTTGGCCTTGCCACTGCTGATCCTCGCGGTCTTCATCGGCACATTCGGCAACATCAACAGCGTCGATGTGACCGGTAACGTCGTGGACCTGGATCAGACCGCCGCTTCCAAGGCCTTTCTTGATCGGCTAGCCGGGACGCCTGGGGTAACATTGCGGCTGTTCTCTGCGGCCGAGGCCTCTCGCCGTCTGGAGAGGTCGGATATCACAAGCTACGTGGTGCTGGAGAGTGGTTTCGGCGGGCGGATCGCCGCCGGTGAGGTTAGCCTGAAGGTCTATCGCCGAGGTAACGGCGGCGTAGAGGGCCAGATCTTCTCCTCCTATGCGGTGGCCGTGGGGATGGAGATGGCCGGGGAGATCAGGCAGGAGCAGGCGGTCGTGGCAGACCTTGCGGCGCTCGGCCTTGAGATCGAGCCGGCAGATGCGCGTGCGGCTCTGGCTACATACCGCCAAGAGCAGGCCGCCTCGCCGCGCGTGGCGTTACGCGAGGAGGCGCTCGGCCAGCGGCCGGAGATGGTGACCTTCTATCTCCCTGGTCTAGTGAGTATGTTCGCCATCTTCTCCGTCGCGCTGGCGGCCGAGTCAGTCGTATCCGAGCGCAAGTCCGGCACGCTGGAGCGCCTAATGACCACACGGCTCTCGCGCCGGGAGATGATCCTTGGCAAGTGGATCGCTTTCGCCAGTCGTACTTGGATTCAGGTCCTGATCCTGTTCACCGTCGGGTGGATTTGGTTCCGCGTGTTCACGCCGGCAACGTTCGCTCAGGTGATGACGTTCACGATCGTGGTGGTTGCGGCGGGAGCCAGCCTGGGCATGTTTATCGCCGCCTTCGCTCGCACGACTGAGCAGGCCATCTGGAGCTCGGTGATCATCAGCAATGTGATGGCCATGCTCGGCGGGTCGTTTACCCCCATCCCGCAAGAGTCGGTTATCGGCAAGATCGCGCGCTTCACCCCCAACCACTGGGCCAATCAGGGCTACAAAGACCTGATTGCCAAGGATCTTACGCTGGCCTCGCCGCAGGTCTGGCAGGGCGGCCTGATCCTGGCGGCAATCGCCGCACTGTTGCTCGGGCTAGCCATGATGGCCTTCCGGGTCAGGAGGGATGAGAAATGAGCGGGCCCAAGGTCATGCTCAGGCAGGCTCTGCTGCTGGCAGGCAAGGACCTCAAGGTGATGTTTTCGGACCGGATGGCGCTGATGTTTGCCCTGGTCTTCCCGCTGATTTTCGTCGCGGCGTTTGGGACCATCATGGGCAGCATGCACCAGGATCCAGTGTACACCGTGCATCTCGCGACGCATGAAGGGGCCGGCAGCATCAGCCAGGCGATCATCGACGACTTGGTCAACGGCGGCTCCCAGTTGGTCGCTAAGCAGGTGGCTCCCGACATCGCACGGCAAGCTGTGCTGGACAACAAGCTCGGCGGCTACCTGGAGTTTCCCGCCGGTTTCAGCCAAGCGGTCCTCGAGGGCGGGACAACTGAGCTGATCGTCTTCGCCAATCCTGAGCAGCAGGGCGCGCGGGTGGCCCTCGGCAGCATTGCCCAGGCAATAGCAGGCGAGATCGGTGCACGTTGGGTCCGTCACAAGGCAACTGTGGATCTTGCGGTCAAGTCGGCCGGCCCAGGAGTCCTGCCTGAGGTGATCGCGCTCCTGTCAGCAGGCGATCATGCGGGCGGCAGCGTCACCGCGCCTACGCTGAGCCTTGAGCATATCTCCATCGGGCCGTCGGAGGGCAAAGCCGCCAGCACGTACATCCTTCCCGGGTACGTGACCATGTTCGTGTTCTTTGCCCTGGCCCTGACGGCTGAGGTTCTGGTCGGCGAGAGAGAGAACCAAACTCTAGACCGGCTAATCGCCAGCCGCGCCACTCGTGGCAGCATCCTGCTCGGCAAGTACCTCGGTAACGTGGCGAGAGGCACAGTGCAGGCCACGGTACTGTGGACCGCCGGCGCGCTGATCTTCCGCACCGACATCGGTTATGCCCCGCTGGCGACGTTTGCGGTCACGCTCGGCATCGTGCTATGCGCCGCAGCGCTCGGCCTGGCGATGGCCACGGTGGCCCGTACGCGGCAGGCCGCGACTAGCATTGCCGTGCTCGGCTCGATGATCATGGCACCGTTGGGTGGTTGCTGGTGGCCACTCTACATCATGCCGGGCTGGATGCAGGCGATCGCGCGGATCACCCCACATGCGTGGGCCAACAATGCCTTCTCCAAGCTGCTGATATTCGCGGCGCCGGCGAGCTCGGTGCTGACTGAGATCGGGGTGCTGCTAGCGTTCGCGGCCGGCTTTGGGTTGCTGGCGGCAAAGAAGTTCCGCCTGGAGTAGTCCGGTACGAGCTAGTTGAGGTCCCTGGCGGGCGGCAAAAGGCCGCTCACGCCAGGGACCTCATTTATCGTTGCCTACTGCGCGCGGGGGTCAGACGCCCTGCTTAGTGCCGCACTCAGGGCAGAACTTGGCGCCCGCCGACACCTCGGCCCCGCACTCGGTGCAGAAGGCCTTGACGGCGAGCTTGGCGCCGCACTCAGGGCAAAACTTAGCGCCCTTGGTCTCGGCATCGCAGTTGGGGCAGACCAGTTGCCTCGGCTGCTTGACATCCATCTGCTTGCCGCGCCGGATGCCCTCCAAGGCCGCCTTCTCACCGGCCCCGTAAACCGCACCGGCCGCCCTGGCAGCCTCGATCTCGACCTCGGCGATGGGTGCACAGGAGACGCACAGCCCGGCATCTAGGTTGAAACACCGGTGGCACACGTACTGATGACAGCGGGCGCACCGGCGGAAGTTGCTCTTAGCTCGCTCGATGGCCTCCAGAAATGCGGCGTCGCGCGCCTTGCCGAAACCTGACTCCGCAACACCCTCGATGGCAGTGCTCAGGCGGCCGAGAGTGCCGCCGAGCATGCCCGCAGTGCGATTGACCCAGCCCGAAGCCCGTCCTCCCCGGTAGGGAACGAACTCGGTGCGGAAGGCATCGCCGCACACCTCGCAGTAAAACTCAAACTGGAATCCGGCGTTGACTCCGTGCTCGACGCTAAGATCTCGGTAGTTGTTGGAGAATCTCATCTCGGACAGGACGGGTCCCTCCCACATGCGGAATACCCCTATGGCGCAGCCATCGGCGCCGCGGACTTCAGCGTAGCATGATAGTTCTACGGAGATTGTACCTTGCCAGGAGATTTGGGGGTAGCAACAGTGACAACCAGACTCAACCCACCGCCAGAGGTGCTCGGGCACCTCGAGGCCAACCGCAGCCGGCACCTTGACGACCTGCTGGCCCTGATCAGAGTGCCTTCAATCAGCGCCCACGGAGCCGCGGTCAGGGAGTGCGCGGCCCTCCTCCAGCGGATGTTGCAGGAGCGGGGAATCAGCGCTCGGATCATGGAAACCAACAACCAACCTGTCGTGTACGGCGAGGTGGCCGGCCCGCCAGGTGCTCCGACCGTGCTTTTTTACGGTCACTATGACGTCCAGCCGCCCGATCCTCTCGACGAGTGGATCTCGCCTCCCTTCGAGCCTGAGGTCCGCGACGGCCGCATCTACGGGCGCGGCGCCGGCGACAACAAGGGCCAACTACTTGCTCACGTATACGCGGTTGCAGCCTACCTGGCCGCCGGGGTTCCTCTGCCGGTCAACGTCAAGTTCCTCTTCGAGGGCGAAGAGGAGATCGGCAGCCCGCACCTGGAGCCGTTTGTCGCAGAGCACTTGGACCTGCTGGCCGCGGACGTTGTGATCACCTCCGATGGCCCCAAACACGATACGGGCAAGCCCGTGCTTTTCTTCGGGCTGCGCGGACTGCTGTATATCGAGCTCGAGGCCCAGGGCGCCAACCGCGATCTGCACAGCGGCAACAAAGGCGGTCTGTCGCCTAACCCTGCTATGGCCCTGTGCCGCCTGGCGGCATCGTTTAAGACAGAGGACAACCGCGTGGCGGTGGAGGGTTTCTACGATGACGTCGTGGCCCCGACGGACTACGAGCGCGAGCTGATGGCGCGGATCCCGTTTGACGAGGACCTCGTGCGCCGCGACCTCGGTCTCTGCGAGCTCGACCGGGTCGGCGATCTGAGCCCGCTGGAGCGGCTGATGTTTGAGCCGACGCTCAATATCTGTGGGTTTCACAGTGGGTACGGTGGGCCGGGCAGCAAGACGGTGATCCCGTCCCGGGCGATGATGAAGATCGACATGCGCCTAGCGGCCAACCAGGACCCCGACGACATCTGGCGCAAGATGGAGCGGCACGTGCATAAGCATGCTCCGGGAGTCAAGATCACGCGCCTCGGACCCGGTACCGCCCCATCCAAGACGCGGCCTGATTTGCCCGTTTCGCAGGCCATGATCGAGGCGGTCCGGCAGGCGGCCGGTACCGAGCCGGTGGTCCTGCCCATGCTGGGCGCATCGATGCCGGACTACATCTTTACGCGGGTGCTCGGGCTGCCGTCCATCGGCATTCCGTATGCAAACCCGGACGAGAACAACCACTCGCCCAATGAAAATCTGGGGCTAGAGGAGTTTTACGCCGGCATCGTGACCAGCACTTACATTCTTGAGGGGCTCGGCGCGATGCCGTCCGGGACCTCCTAGGCGGGTGGTGTCATTTGCGCCGCATCCTGCTGATCCTCGTGGCTCTGGCGATCATTACCGGCTGCGGTCTGGTCCTGGCCGGACCTTGGTTTGAGGCTGAGGGCTATGCCCTTCCCTGGGCCCCGCCACCCCGGGAGCCCTATGCAGTAACCACCAGTCCCGCTGAGGTGGATCAGGGCGGCCTCTGGGGCATAACGGTATCGCCGGTGTTCCAGCGGCCGCTGCTTGCGGTATCTGGTGTGATCAGCGGCCTGCCCTCGGCTGGGGAGGTCGGATTCTACCAGATCGACGGCAAGTGGGTTGCGTATCTGCCGGTGTCCTATGCCGCGACGCCCGGCCGATACGACCTGGCCCTCAAGATCGTGGACCACCGCCGGCGCGAGCACAGCTGCACGGTTACCCTCCCGGTTGTCGAGCGGAGCTTTGTTGTGCAGCGGTTTTCGGCCACAGCCCAACAGACCAGCGTAATGACCGCCGACCGACTCGCTGAGGACAGGGCTAAGATCAACGCCGCCCGCGCCAACCCCTCGCTCGAGCCGTTGTGGTCCGGGCCGTTTCTTATGCCGGTCCAGGGACGGCTGACGAGCGAGTTTGGCCTGACCAGGTACGTCAACGGTGTGTTGTACGGCCGCCACAGCGGGCTCGATCTGGCCGCGCCGACGGGGACGCCGGTAGCGGCAGCTGCCCGTGGGCGCGTGACGTTTGCCGGGGATCTGTGGGCCTCCGGGACCTCCGTGATCCTGGATCATGGACTCGGGCTCTTCACCGCGTACAACCACCTCTCCAAGATCCTGGTTGCCGAGGGTCAGATCGTTGACGCCGGCGAGATCGTGGGCCTGGTTGGGAGCACCGGATTCTCGACTGGACCGCACCTGCACTTCACCGTCTGGCACGGCTCTGTTCCTACCAACCCGTGGCCTTGGTTTGACCAGGACCCGCTGGAGTTGCTGGGCATGGATCGAGGCGCGGGCGACGACGGCATGCGGTAGGGGGACGATGGAGCTGCGTTAGGAGCGCAAAAACGGGGGCGTAGCCGAGGCGCGCCCCCGTTCTGATTGACCTGCTCCGTCGATCCTCTTTACCTGCGGCGGCGCCGCGGCGAAAGATCCTCAGAGAACTGATTGCGGTTGTCCTGCTTGTCCTGCTCACGCTGGTCGTCCCGCCTGTTGGATAGGTTGTCATCGCGGCGGTTGGATAGCCGGTCGTCTTGGCGGTCAGACAGCCTGTTGTCGTCGCGGCGATCTTGGTTGTCGTCGCGTCGATTGTCTAGCTGCTGGCGCTGCTGGCGCTGTTGGTCGTCGTACCTCTCCATGTCACACCCCCCTTTCTGCGTCGTAGTCTTTACCAACTCGGTCCGTCAGTTGATTGGGATTATTTGCCCTGGCAACGGCTACTCGTCCGCAGTAAGGGTGGTCGCCAAGTACCGGTGGTAGTGTAGGGCCTCGATCAGCATGACCACCGAAGCAGCGACAACGGCTGCCGTTGCGCTAACGGGAACGCCAAACGCCCGCAAGCCCCACACCACGACAAGCGTCAGTCCGCCGTCGGCGAGTGTCCCGTAGGTGTTACCGTATAGCGGCAGGATCAGCAGGTCGCCCAGCACATAGGCCAGGAAAGTGAGGCCTATGGTTAGCGCGATAGCCTGCGCCCAATCCAGCCTGCCGATAAAGACCAGGACCAAGAGCAAAGGGACTCCATTGACCAGGGCCTTCCAGGCCATAGCACGGACATGGTTCATGACCGCTCACCTCGTTTCGGTGCGTAGCATCCGCCCGTTGGCGTGGAATATGCCCTCTTGTTTAGGGACACCATGCACCTGGCAAATCATTGTCCAAGGGGGTAGGCTTTTTGAACCTGGGATACCACGAAGCGCTCGATCTCCACGAGATCCTCGGTCTCAAGACCAACTGCGCAGCACGCTCGGCAACAATGGCACAGCAGGTCATGGACCAGACTCTGCGGTCGCTGCTGCAAAAGAACGTGCGCGCCGCTAGCCAGCACGCCCAGCAACTCCAGGGGCTGCTGCAGGGCACGACCAGAGGGGGGCGCTAGACATGAGCGATAACACAACGCGGGGGCAGTACAACCCACAGAGCCAACAGCAGTACGGGCAGCAGCAGGGCCAACAGCAGGGACAGCAACTGCTGGACGACCAGACCATCGCCTTTGACCTGCTAACAGCCGCAAAGGAAGCCGTGAAGGCGTACGCATCGGCGCTAACTGAGGCCGCGACCCCGGAAGTACGGAGCGTCCTTCACCGGCAGTTCGAGGACTCTTTGGCGTTTCAACATGAGGTCGCCGACTATGTCGTAGGCAAGGGATGGTACCGGCCTTACGATCTGCAGGGCCAGATCCAGATGGACCTGCAGAGCAGCCAGCAAAAACTGCAGTCGCTACAATCGGTGCAATCCCAGCAGCAGGCGCCATCGCCGGGGATGCGCCCCCAGTAGGACCTGTGGCGGGAGGGCAGCCCGCTCCTGCAGCTGCCCTCCCTTCTTACGGAGGAGCTGGCAGCAGCACCTCCAGGCAGGACGGTCTGATTTCGACTGTCACGGGAGTCACACCGCCATGCTCGCCGTCGACGTGCCAGGGCACCGGCGGGTCGGTACGAAGCTGCATGCTCCTACCCCGCCACATCGCAACGGCGGGGTGCTGGCTGTGCCGCCCCTGAGCTAGGGCGACGGCTAGGAGCGGGAGATCCACGACCGGCACCTCACGGAGCAGACAGAAATCCAGAAGCCCGTCGCTCATGACCGCCTGCGGAGCCATGGGTATGCCTGCACCATAGTACGGTGAGTTGCAGATTGCCAGACACAGCGCCGGACCGCTGGCAAGTTCCAAGGCCTCAGGTCCCTCTCCCCTGCCCGATCCCTCGATCTCAAAGGCGCGGAGCTTACGGATTTGAGTCACCCCGGTGGCCACCCAGCCGGCCAGACGCGGCAATAGAGCGGTGCGGCGCAGCGCCTTTACCAGCTCGGCGTCAAATCCCAGTCCGGCCACAGCCGCGAAGGGCCGGCCATTGGCAGTGCCCATGTCCATGGTCCTGGTTAACGGTCGGGACCAGAGGGCGCGGATCCAGTCGCCGTCGCTGCGAGCGCCGATCGCGCGGGCCATGGCGTTGCCGGTTCCGGCTGGGATCAAGGCCACTGGCATGTGCGTGCCCGCGGCAACGCCCGCGACCTCGGAGAACGTTCCATCCCCGCCGACGACTGCCAGACTGGTCACGGACGGCTCGTAGATGAGGCTGCAGGCCAGCCGCGCGGCGTCGCCGGGGCCAAGGGTCTGATGGACCATGTAGGACAGGCCGAGTTGGTCCAGCACCCCGCGCAGGCGTTTGGCGGTGTGGGCTCCGCGGCCCCAACCTGCAATGGGGTTGACGATGCAGCCAATGAGCAGAGCGCTGACACCTCCGTCCGAGAGGGCGCGGCAGACTGTGTTTCTTGTGCATTCAGGTTTCCCCTATGGGCATCCGCTCGACACAATCCGACCTTCGCTCCAGCGATGGCGGCCTGCCGGCACAGTAAGGAGTAGACATTTCGCATGCCTATCTTTTGTCCAGACTTCCAGGGCTAGGCGCAGGTCGAGAGGGCGTATGGTGGCGAAGAGCGGTCGGTGGCTAGTATGCGGCACCCAGTAGTGCTTGAAGGAGGATATGCACGTGAGCGACTCTCCGATTGCCCGTCAGAAGCCCATGACAGAGGGCGTCATCCCCATCTCCGATAGCGAGCGGCTCGGCCGGATCGAGAAGGCGCAGCGGCTGATGGCTGAGACCTCAATTGACGCGATGGTGATCGAGGCTGCGGGCAGCAGTATGTTCTATTACACCGGCACCCGTTGGGGCGTCAGTGAGCGGACGTTTGCCATGGTCCTTCCGGCAAAGGGCGAGATTACGTGGATTTGCCCGGGATTCGAGGCGGACCGCGCTCGGGAGGTCGTGCGTTTTGGCACAGACATCCGCACATGGGAGGAGGATGAGAGCCCGTATGCGCTGATTGCCGGTGTCTTCCGGGATCTCGGCCTGCGCTCGGGCAGGATCGGCATCGAGGAACAGGTGCGCTTCTTCCTCCTGGATGGCCTGCGGCGGGAGGCTCCGCACCTGGAGTGCGTCAGCGCCGACCCAATCACGATTCCCTGCCGCAGCATCAAGACTCCGGCGGAGATCGCCCTGATGCAGATCGCCAACGACATCACCATCGAAGCCTACAAAGCAACGGTGGCGATGCTGCGTGAAGGAATGACCAAGGAGGACTTCCGCGCCGATTCGGTTGCCGCGTTTGCCGCGCTTGGCGCTGTAGGCGGCATTGGCGCTAACTTCGGCGAGCACTCCGCTCTGCCACACGGCAGCTCCAAGCCACGCCCCCTGCGCGAAGGCGACATCGTGCTGATGGATGGAGGCTGCGCAATCGAGGGCTACCGGTCTGACATCAGCCGCACGATTGTGTTTGGCAAGCCCAGTCCCGAACACCTCGCTGTATGGGAGCTACAGACGCGCGCGCAGCAGGCAGCCTTCCGCGCGGCAAGGCCTGGCGTCTCGCACGAATCGATCGACGCCGCCGCCCGCAAGGTGATCACCGACGCCGGCTACGGCCCGGACTACCGGGTGCCCGGGCTGCCGCACCGTACAGGACACGGGCTGGGGCTCGATGTCCACGAGTGGACCTATCTGGTGCGGGGCAACACGGATCCGGTTGAGCCCGGCATGTGCTTTACCAATGAGCCGATGGTCGTCATCCCGGGCCGCTTTGGAGTGCGGGTCGAGGACGACATGTACATTACCGAGGACGGTGTCCGCTGGTTTACCGAGCCGAGCCCGGCGATCGACCGGCCGTTTGCGTAGCTGCGGTAGCGGCGAGAGACAAAGCTAGATCTAGATTAGGAGAAACCCTCCGGGAGCACGGTGGTGCGTCCCGGAGGGTTTGCTTCACCCGCCTGAGATGGGCTTACTCGGTAGCGTCTGGTGCCAGCGTGAACTTGACGTCCAGCCGGTACTCAAACTGAGCCCACGGCATCGTCTTATCGCGCTCGGCCTTGACCTGGCCCCAGTCTGAGGTACGCAGCACACCCGCGCTGGCGTACACCTCCACGGTCGTGGCGGCTGCCAGGGTCTGGCCTTCTTTGACGGTGAGGGTAAACATCGAGATCCAATCGTCAATGCGTGCTACTTCGAGGCTCAGGATCCCGGGGTGCGACACGGTCCAGGCGGCGGCCTCGTCGATCTCTAGACCAACGACCTCTATGGTTACCTGCCGTGCCGCGGCCATCGCACCGTTGTAGTCGCCCTCATCGGTGCCGCCGACCGTGAAGGCAATGTAGGCGTCCTGGGCTTCCTCGGACCCGGCGAGCAGGCTCTCCTCGGCCGACGATCCAAGCTGCAGAGCGTATAAGGCCGCTCCGTATACCGTGCCGCCATATGTCGTTTCGTCAAAGTAGATGTGTGGTCCGCCGATGTAGGCATCCCCGCCGACAGCTAGCCCCTGGACGTCAAACTCTGTACCCGTGGCGTAGAAGTCGCCGTCGACCGCCACCTCGGTGAACTTGCTGCCGCCTGCCGGAGCGGCGTCGAGGTCACCCAAGATGTGGACGTGCTTGATGATCGTCTCGTGGGTGATCTTGGCGTCACCGTCGATGGTCAGAGCCTCGAGGTGGATGCCGGAGGCCTCCTCGGCTAACAGCAGATTGCCCTTGACTGTGGTCTCGGCCACGCCGGCGCCGCGCAGGATGATGCCTGCCGCGTGTTGGCCGACAGAAATGTTGCCCTGGTACGTCCCTGCCGGAATGGCAATCACATCACCGGCGGTGGCTGCCTGGATCGCCGCAGCGAGTGTGGCATGCTCTGTCTGTTGCGTCTCGTTGACAACCGGCGCCGCCGGGGTCCGGCCGAACACGCTCTGGGCCAGTGTCTGGCCCGTTACCGGGTCAGCTACCGACTCCACGGTGTAGGCGGCCATGATGAAGCAGTCGCCGCGCGGCGCATTGACAGCCGCTGCGAACGCCGGCACGCCGGTCAGGATCCCCGCTGCGCCGGCCACGCTAACGTAGTTGTCGGGCCAGGTCAAAGCCTGATCGCCGGTCAGGCCCGCGGCCTCGACCAGCATTTTGGCGAACTGCGCGTACGTCACACTGTCGTCCGGCCCAAACGTACCGTCGCCGTGCCCTTCCACAATGCCTTGGCCCTTGGCCAGGGCAATATGGCCGCTCGCCCAATGGATGGCCGGAACATCGTCAAACGGCGCCTCGGCTGCCAGCGCGTTGGCCAGCGTCTCATCGCCGTACTTGGCGACGATGATCACCTTCACTGCCTCGGCCCTGGTGATCGTACCTTCGGGCCTGATGGTGCCGTCCGGATACCCTGCGACGATGCCAAGGTCAATCAGATAGACAACTGCCTGCTCACATGGTAGGCCAACGACGTCGGACGGTGCCGCGGCTGCCAGCCCCATGGAGCTGAGGATCAGCGCCAAGGCCAACACAAGCGCCGCGGGCTTCTTGTTACGGAACATCTCCCTTTCCCAACCCCTCTCGTGTCTCGGACGGGAGGGCCGGGGGTGCATAGACCCGGCGCGTCTTTTCCCGGCCTGTCAATCGCATCTATTTCCAGGCCCCTCTTATGGCCGTGACATGTTTAGGTCGACTGATGACCGAGGAGATTCCCAGCCAGCTTTCTGTTTTATGTGGCAATCGCTCCATGTCCTCCCGCTCTAGGGCGGCAAATCCAAACAGATTCCTGACACAACGCGCCCCAGGTGGCGCGCCGCTAACCTCGACGGGAAAGCTTGGCACCGGCTCGACGGACAGGCGCTAATAGCTCCGGTCACGAATCAGCAGCAGATACACGCCCGACAAAGGAGATGCTGCACTTGCCGATCGACCGGCTCACCACCGATGCCACATCAGCCCATACGCACCACTCAGCCTGGCTCGATGTAGATTTGGACGCACTGGCTGACAACTTCAGGTACATCTCGGAGCAGGTGGCTCCGGCCAAGCTGATCGCGGTCGTCAAGGCTTACGGCCTCGGTACCGGAGGACTTGTGGCTGCGCGCAAGCTCGAAGCGCTCGGCGCATACATGCTGGCTGTGTCCAACTTCCATGAGGCAGCCTACCTGCGCAGACATGGGATCGCCTCTCCGCTGCTGGTGATGAACGGCCTGCTCCCGGCGCAGATGGAGATGGCGATCAAGCTAGACCTGCGCTTCTTCGGATTTGACGAGTACTCGCTGCGTGCTGCGGACGCTGCTGGGCGACGCGCCGACAAGCGTGCGCGGTTGCACCTAAAGGTGGACACGGGATTGGGGCGGTTGGGGTTTCTGCCAGAAGACGCACCGGCGATCCGCGACTTGATAGGCCAGCTGGAGTGGGTTGATATCGAGGGTATTGCCAGTCAGCAGGCCACCCCGATCCAGGCCGAGCACGACTGGTTCACGCGCCAGCAGTATGAGCGGCTGATGAGCGCCGCGGATGTCATCGACCCAGATCACCGCCTGCTGCGGCACTTCTCTTCGTCCAACGCGGTGCCGCGGCTGCCGGAGGTCAACGCGGATGCGGTCAGGTGCCAGGCGATCATCTGGGGCTACGCGCACTACCTTCCGCTGCCCTGGCCCCTAAAGCCGGTAGCCTCGTACAAGGCGCGGCTTGTGCAGGTCAAGGACTTGCCGGCTGGGCATAACGTCGGGTACAACTTCCGGCACACGACAACACGGCCGACGCGCCTCGGGGTTGTACCCATCGGCGTCGTGGACGGCATGAAGGCCGAACACATCAACGGCGGGCAGGTGCTCGTCCGAGGCAGGCGCTGCCCGGTCATCGGAGTGTGCTCATGCGAGATGATGGTCGATGTCACTGGGGCAGAGGGAGCTGGCGCCGGGGATGAGGTCGTGCTGTTCGGCGCGCAGGGCGATGAGACGATCAGCGCGATAGAGTTTGGCTGGATGGGCAAGTCATCGTTTATGAGCGTGCTGGCGCTCATCTCGCCGCGCGTGCCCCGTGTGTACTGGGAAGGTGGACGGTGCGTCGGCTCTGAGATCTTCTGTGAGCCCGAGGAGTGGGAGTGGCAAAGCTAGACGGTGCTAAAAGCATCTCCGGTTGCGATGCGGGAGGGGGGAGCGACGGACTCCTCCCCCTCCCTAACGCCTAGGCTTTACCGGAGGGAAACGCTGCGTTGCCGGTAATCAGGCAGTTCATGCCCGACACCATATAGGCGAGCCGCAGGGCTTGGGCGATCTCGCCGTCGCTTGCCCCATGTGCGCGCGCCTGGCCGGCAAGCGACTCGACGCCTCCAGCCGCACCGCAGACAGCATCGAGGGCCATCGTTATCAGGATCCGGGCCTTGGGGTCGAGGGGCCCTTCCTGGGCTGCCTGCCACAGATCGTCGACCACTTTGGCAAGCGCCGGATCGCGCGCCTCTAGACTGCGTAGGAATGGTGGCAAAGCCATCCCGGGTCACCTCCATCATCCATCACGTTGAGTTTCGGGACCTACCATTTCTCCTCGCCCGGGCCTCAATCCTGGACCGTCGCCGGCCCGCGAACCTGCTCTCGCCCTCGTCCTCCCACGACGCCAGTGATACGCTCCGCGAACTACTTTAATGAAGTGATATGTTATAGAGTATCGTAACGCGAGATTTCCGATTACGGATTATCCGACTACCGCAGGACTTCTTTTGCGCATTAGCGAAAGGGTGTGGCTTATGGGCCCGGCGGGCCGATTTGGAGAGGAGGCTGCGAGGACAAGTGCCTGCCAGAGGCTCTTTAGTACTGGAGGTGCAACAGTGCCCTTAATCGTAGCAGGGAAGACAGTCCAATTCTTGATCGTCGTCGCTCTGTTGCTTAGTGCCCTGGTCATGATCCCTAGGATCCGCTCGGGCCGCCATGTGCCCGAGATCCGGCGCTTGCCGGCAATGGATGCGATCGATGAGGCCGTGGGTCGAGCGACTGAGATGGGCAAGCCGATCGTCTACTCGCCGGGAACGCCAGAGCGGATCGACGATGCTCAGACGTTTGCGTCGCTCGGCATCCTGTCGCACGTCGCCAAACAGGCCGCCAAGTACGATTGCGACCTGATCGTGACATGCAACGGCGCTTGGCTCCACCCGCTGCTCGACGAGGTCGTGCGCCAAGCGTACATCTCGGAAGGCAAGCAGGACTCGTACCGTCCGGACAGCGTCCGGTTTCTCGCCGAGAACCTCTCGGCTTACGCCTCCGGCGTGCTCGGCATCCTCAACCGCGAGGGCGCGGCCGTCAACATGATGATCGGCGCATGGTGGGCGCAGTCGCTGATCTTGGCCGAGGGCGGCTTCCATACCGGAGCGATCCAGATCGGCGCGACGGCTCATACGCACCAGATTGCCTTCTTCGTTACCGCTTGCGACTACTGCCTGATCGGTGAGGAGATCTACGCGGCCGGAGCCTACATCGGGCGGGAGCCCGTGCTTGTCGGTACCCTGTTGATCCAGGATTACGGCAAGCTGGTCATGGCGGCGGTCATCCTGCTGGGTGTAATCCTGGCGGCGTTTGACAAGCAACAAGCTCTCATCGACCTGATCAGGAAGTAGGCGGAGGTATAGGACATGCGTAAAGAGATACCGTTAGCAGTTACATTCGTAGTCGGCATTGTCGCCGTCCTGGCCGTCTACACTGGTCAGTCGCAGGCCGTCCGGGGGATGGACCAGTGGTTCGTGACCAGCACGGCGTTTGCCGTGTTCCTTGGCGCTATCAGCCAGGTGTCCCACCACCTCCGGGTCGTGCGCAACAAGCGGCCCAATTGGCAGTACAGCATCGTCCTGCTTCTTGCCTTGCTTACCTGGACCGGCGTGGGGATCTGGGACAAGGCGGGCGGCCCTCGCTATACCTGGCTCTTTAGCACGTTCGTGGTGCCGCTTGGCGCGACCGTAGGGTCGCTGCTGGCTTTCTACATCGGGTCCGCGGCCTACCGCGCTTTTCGGGCCCGCAACCTCGACGCGGCGATCCTGCTGATCTCCGGCATGATCGTCATGCTGGGCAAAGCCCCGATCGGCGAAGTTATCTCGCCGTTCTTCTCCACGGCCACGTCCTGGATCCTCGATGTGCCCAACACCTCGGTAATGCGGGCCATCAACTTGGGCGTGTTTGTCGGGACGATGGTACAGGCCGTGAAAATCCTCTTGGGCATCGAGCGCAGCCATCTGGGCTCGAGCGCCAAGTAGTGGTGAGGAGGGGCTCCGATGGGATTCTTTGATTGGATGCAGAAGATCGACCGCAGGTGGCTATACCTGCTGGTCTTCATGTCTGTGGCGATTCCGGTGGTCAAGCCGATGGGCCTGCCCATCAGCATTGGCAAGGAGACTGAGGGCTTCTTCGCGGCGATCGATGCGCTCAACCCCGGCGATGTCATGATCCTGACGCCGGAATACGGCGCCGCGCAGGTGCCGGAGGTCGGCTCGATGACCACGTCTGCCTTCAGGCAGGCAATGAACAAAGGCGTACGGGTGCTGATCTTCGGGGTCTGGCCAGACGGCCAGGGACCGACGATTGCCCAAGGGGCATGTGAGGCGATCTCCGACGAGCTGGGCAAGACCTATGGCGTTGACTGGGTCAACCTAGGCTACAAGCCCGGCCTCGACGTTACCCTCAAGAAGATGGTCGACGATGTATGGGAAGCTGCGGTCGGCGTGGACATCAAGGGAAACGCGCTCGAAAGCCTCCCGATGATGCAAGACGTGCGTAAGGCGGCCGACTGCAAGCTCGTCGCCAACATCAACATCCACGGCTTTGGCCTGGAGAAGACCATGGCGTTTATCGGCATCCCGACCGGCATGACTGTCATCGGCGGCAACGGCGCCGCAGGCATCACCGAGGTTATCCCGTACTTCCGTTCCGGTCAGCTCCAGGGACTGCTGATGGGCATGCGGGGCGCGGCCGAGTACGAGATCCTGGTGCAAAAGCCGGGGCGCGCCGTGGTGGGTATGGACGCCCAGTCGGCGGCACACGTGACGATCATCATCTTCGTCATCCTCGCCAACATCGGCTACCTACTCGAGAAGCGCACCAAGGCCGCCAAGGCCGCCGGACGCTAGGGGGCTACGGACAATGACTACTACTCAGCTATGGATAGCGGGAATCGGCACGCTTGCGATTTACAGCTTCCTGATCAAAGAGAACCCGGTGTACCGGTTCTTTGAGTTCCTGCTCGTCGGAGCGGGATCGGCGCACCTTATCGTCAACACCTACCACAACTACCTGCGGCCGACGGTCGCCAACACGATCATCCGGGACGGCAACTACTCGATGATCATCCCCATCTGCTTGGGGCTGCTGATGTACACGCGATTCATTCCCGGTCAGGGGCACATCAGCCGGTTGCCGATGGCCTTCTGGCTCGGTATCGGTAGCGGCTACCTCCTCGCCTATAACCCGGGACCGTTCATCGGCCAGCTGACGGCGTCCTTTTGGAAACCGAACAGCGTAAACAACATCATCTCCGCGGTGCTGCTTCTGTCGACCTTGCTGTACTTTATCTTCACGGTCGGCCCGCAGAGCAGGGGATGGAAGGCCTACTCGATCGTGTCCAAGGTCGGGAGGACCGGAATCATGGTGGCTCTAGGGGCCGCGTTTGGCTCCACGGTCATGGCCAGGCTTTCCAACCTGCTTGGCCGCGTGCAGTTCTTGCTGATCGACTGGCTCAAGATCGCGCAATAGGGCAGCAGCATACGGCGTGCCGCCCGGCGGCCCGTGCAGCGCATGGGATACGGCGCCGGGCGGCACGCCGAGTAGAAAGGAGCAACACCAGATGGCAATGTCAAACGCCGTAACTGACCAGATCATCACCGGAGGCAGGCCTTCCGATTGGGCGGGCAAGATCCTCCCTCTGCGCGAGCAGGCCAAGGTCACCAAGGGGTGGATGGTGCACCGGTTGGAGACGATCCTGCCGGAGTTGATGCAGCGTGAAGGCTTCGACATGTGGCTTGTCAACGTCCGGGAGTACAACGAAGGCCCGCTGGTCATGACCCTGCTGCCTTCGCCAATGATCACCGCGCGCCGGCGGACCACTTTGGTCTTCTGGCGCCGTCCTGACGGGTCCGTCGAGCGCCTGATCCTGGCGCGGCCCGGCCTGGACGTCTACGATGTCTACACTGACGAGTGGAAGCGCGGCGAGGAGACCCAGTGGGAAGCCCTCGCCCGCGTCGTCCGTGAGCGCGACCCCAAGTGCATCGGCATCAACTGCTCCGAGGTCCACCAGTTTGCCGACGACCTCACCTACACGGAGCACGCCCAGCTGATGGCCGCGCTCGGTCCCGTCTACGCGGGCCGGACCAAGTGGGCCGAGCGGCTCAGCGTGGGGTGGCTCGAGCGCCGGTCGCCGATCGAGCTTGAGGCCTACCCGGGTATCCAGCAGATCGCCTACGGAATCATCGCCGAGGGCTTCTCGAGCCGCGTGATCCACCCGGGCGTGACCACCTGCGATGACGTTGTGTGGTGGATGCGCCAGCGGACTCAGGACCTCGGCCTGTCATGCTGGTTCCAGCCCAGCGTGCGCCTGCAGCGCAAGGGCCTGCTCGCGCGGGCGGACGGCGGAGCCGTGATCATGCACGGCGACAGCCTGCACTGCGACTTCGGACTCCACTACCTTGGCCTCGCCACTGACACGCAGCAGCAGGCCTATGTCCTCCGCAACGGCGAGGACGACGCTCCCGCGGGGCTCAAGGCTGCCCTGGCGACGTGCAATCGCCTCCAGGACGTGCTGGCGGAGAACATGATCGCCGGGCGGACCGGCAACGAGATCCTGGCGGCATCGCTGGCCCAGGCCAAGGGCGAGGGCATCAAGGCCACCATCTACACTCACCCGATCGGTTTCCATGGTCATGCCGCGGGGCCGTACATCGGCCTCGGCGACAACCAGATCGCGGTGCCTGGTACCGGTGAGTACGAGCTGTTTGATGATACCTGCTACTCGTTCGAGCTCAACATCCAGCAGTTCGTGCCGGAGTGGGACCAGGACGTCCGTATCGCCCTCGAAACCGACGTCGCCTTTACCGGCGGCAAGATCGTCTACCTGGGCGGGCGACAGACCGCTCTGCACCTCGTCCAGTAGCCCTGGCGTCACTAACAGGAACGGCAACGAGGGGATGGTGGCGCACGCCGCCTCCCCTCGTCTCATATGCGAAGGGAGCGATGGAGCATGGCGATGTCCGGCGCGGCAACCGAGCAACTGCTGACCGGGGGGCGGCCTGCGGCCTGGGAGGGCAAGATCCTGCCTCTCAGGGAGCAGGCCAGGGTGACCAAGGGGTGGCTCATCGACCGCCTGGAGACGATCCTGCCGGAGCTGATGGCGAGGGCGGGCCTGGACATGTGGTTGGTCAATGTGCGTGAGTACAACGAGGGTCCGTTGGTGATGACCCTGCTGCCGTCGCCGATGCTGACGGCGAGGCGTCGGACGATCCTGGTGTTTGCGCGGCGCGCGGACGGCTCGGTCGAGCGCCTGATCCTGGCCCGGCCGGGTTTGGATGTCTATGACGTATACCAGGACGAATGGCGCCGCGGCGAGGAGAGCCAGTGGGAAGCGCTCGCCCGCGTCGTGGGTGAGCGCGATCCTCAGCGGATCGGCATCAACTGCTCGGAGATCCACCAGTTTGCGGACGACTTGACGTACACGGAGCACGGTCAGCTGATGGCCGCCCTCGGCCCCCGCTACGCGGCCAGGACCGAGACGGCCGAGCGGCTGGCTGTCGGCTGGCTGGAGCGGCGGTCGGAGCTTGAGCTGCAGGCTTACCCGGGCGTCCTCCAGATCGCGCTCGGCATCGTGCGCGACGGCCTATCGGGGCGCATCATCCACCCAGGAGTAACCACTTGCGACGATGCGGCGTGGTGGATCCGCCAGCGCACCCGGGACCTGGGGCTCGATTGCTGGTTCATGCCTTACGTCAAGCTGCAGCGCCGCGGGGTGGCTGGGATGTTGGGGGGCGACACCGTGATCCGCCAAGGCGACGCCCTGCACTGCGACTACGGCCTGACCTACCTCGGGCTGGCCACGGACTCCAAGCAGCACGCCTACTGCCTCCTGCCGGACGAGACGGACGCGCCGGCGGGGCTCAGCGCGGCCCTGGCCGCCGGCCAGCGGGTGCAGGAGCTTATCGCGGGCGCGATGGCCGTGGGACGCACGGGCAACGAGGTTCTGCGGATGGCTCTGGCAGGGGCTGCGGCTGAGGGAATCGACGCCAAGGTCTACGCGCACCCTGTCGGCTACCATGGACACGCGGCGGGGACGTATATCGGACTCGCCGACATGCAGTCGGGGGTGCCGGGTACAGGCGATTACCCCCTGCATGACCGGACATGCTACTCGTTTGAGTTGAGCGTGCGGTGCCGGGTGCCGGAGTGGGACGGCCAGGAGGTTGCGATCCCAGTCGAAACCGACATCGCCTTCATCGACGGCCGCGTGCAGTTCATGCCGGGGCGGCAAGCAGGGTTTCACCTGGTCTAGGCACAGGCGCTCGGGGCCAGGGAGGGCACCGAGCGCTCAGCCGCCGCGGACTGGCCTCGGCCTAAAGCTCCGTTGTACAATCGGACATAAGCAGCTGGGGAGAGGTTGGTGCCGCGTGGCGCAAGAGGCCAATACGCTAGATCATTTTATCCAAGACATCGTCGATGAGGACAACCGGCAGGGCACGTATGGCGGACGCGTGCATACGCGATTCCCGCCCGAGCCCAACGGCTATCTGCACATCGGCCACGCCAAGGCGATCTGCGTCGACTTCGGTACCGCAGCCGCCAACGGGGGGCTGTGCAACCTGCGGTTTGATGATACCAACCCTCGCAAGGAAGAGGTCGAATACGTCGACTCGATCAAGGAGGACGTGCGCTGGCTGGGCTTCGACTGGGGCGACCGGCTTTACTATGCCTCAGACTACTTTGACCAGCTTTATGAGTATGCGATACAACTCATCCAGGATGGCAATGCCTACGTCTGCGACCTGACCCAGGAACAAATCCGGGAGTACCGCGGGACCCTGACCGAGCCCGGCCGCGAGAGTCCGTATCGAGGCCGGCCAGTCGAGGAAAACCTCGACCTGTTCCAGCGCATGCGGGCGGGTGAGTTCCCCGATGGCGCGCGGGTGTTACGGGCCAAGATCGACATGTCCTCCCCCAACATCACCATGCGCGATCCGGTGCTCTACCGCATCCAGCACTCCTCGCACCACCGCACCGGCGACAAGTGGTGCATCTACCCGATGTACGACTACGCGCACCCGCTCTCGGACGCAATTGAGGGCGTCACCCACTCCATCTGCACGCTGGAGTTTGAGAACAACCGTGCGTTTTACGATTGGGTACTGGCTGTCCTACGCATCGAGCAGCCGCCAAAGCAGATCGAGTTCGCGCGGCTCAACCTGACCCATACCATCACCAGCAAGCGGCGGCTAAGGCAGCTGATCGAGGCGGGAAAGGTCGCCGGGTGGGACGACCCGCGCATGCCGACGCTGGTCGGAATGCGGCGTCGCGGCTACACCCCCGAGTCGATTCGCGAGTTTTGCGCACAGATCGGCATGGCCAAGACAAACAGCGTCGTCAGCCTGGCGCAGCTGGAGTACTGCATTCGCGAGGACCTCAACCGGCGGTGCCAGCGCATCATGGCGGTGCTCCGGCCGCTGCGGGTGACCATCGTCAACTATCCCGAGGATCAGGTCGAGGAGTTTGCCGTTGAGAACAACCCCGAGGACCCGGCGGCCGGCAGCCGGATGGTGCCATTCTCGCGTACGCTCTACATCGAGCGCGAGGACTTCCTGGAGGACCCGCCCAAGGGCTTCTTCCGGTTGGCGCCGGGGCGTGAGGTGCGGCTCAAAGGGGCCTACTACATCACCTGCCAGGACGTCGTACGGGACGAGGCGACCGGGGAGATTAGCGAGCTGCTCTGCACTTATGATCCCGAGAGCCGGGGCGGCGAGACGCCAGATGGCCGCAAGGTGCGCGGCACGCTGCATTGGGTTAGCGCGGCGCACGCCCGGCCGGCCGAGGCGCGACTGTACGACACCCTGTTCATGACCGCCGATCCGTCGGATGGCGGAGACTTCATGACCAACCTCAACCCGGAGTCGCTTGAGGTGCTGACAGGGTGCCTGGTAGAGCCCTTCCTTGCCCAGGCCACCGCCGGCGACCGGTTCCAGTTCCTGCGCCACGGGTACTTCTGCGTCGACCCGGATAGCACGGCCGAGCGGCTGGTCTTTAACCGGACCGTGGGGCTGCGGGATACGTGGGCTAAGGTTAAGGGTAAGTAGGGCGATGCCCTCGCACCAAGCCTTGCCTCATTGGCGCGGCTAGGGTCATCGGGCGGAGCGGTGACGTCGTCACCGGTTACCGCATGATCCTGGTGAGTCTGTGACCCCCTCCGGCTAGCAGATCGACCCCAACCTGCCCAGGGTGTCACATTTTCACCGGGTCATCGGGCGGAGCGGTGACGTCGTCACCGGTTACCGCATGATCCTGGTGAGTCTGTGACCCCCTCCGGCTAGCAGATCGACCCCAACCTGCCCAGGGTGTCACATTTTCACCGGGTCAGCGGGCGGACCGGTGACGCCGTCACCGGTTACCACATGATCCTGGTGAGTCCGTGACCCTCCCCGGCGGGCAGACCGACCCCAACCTGCCCAGGGTGTCACATTTTCACCGGGTCAGCGGGCGGACCGGTGACGCCGTCACCGGTTACCACATGA